>JAEEGL010400411.1_pt1 | contig 26753 bp, 15 predicted proteins | sample 9134231 | NCBI WGS metagenome assembly JAEEGL01 (sample SAMN16246548, study PRJNA631951) | gut metagenome | biome: gut microbiome; feature: rumen; material: fiber-attached | host: Bos | place: Iran: Karaj | collected 2018-10 | reverse complement strand
TGTCACATTCAAATATCTTGTCTTACTTTGTTTACTTGTTCTCGCAGATTTCTGAGATGGGCTACGTCATTTTCATAAATTTCAGCTCTACCTTGTTTAACTAATGCTTTTCTTTTTGCTTTAAGTTGTTTTTCATATTGGTTTAGCTTAGTCTTAGCTTCATCTATTGTTTTCTTTCAGGCTTTTGATAATCATTTTTTTGATAGTCAGGATTTAGTATCTTCGATTTCTTCTAATAATTTATCTGCTACAGATAAAAATCAGACTAAAGTGTGTATATCTCTTTCGTATTCTATTTCTCTTTGTTGAACAGTTAAATTTGATCTAATTCAGGCATTAGAAATAGATGAATCGATAGTAGATTGTCTTAAGTTATCAATTCATGCCTGTGTTTGTTCTATAGCTTGTCTTCAATCATTTGGTAAAACATCGGGATTTGATCCGTCTTTTCTTGTTTGGTCTAGATATCAACGAGTTGTTCCCATTATTTACTGTTGGCTAAAAATAAATCTACTCGTTGTAATTATATATGAAAATGTAAAAAAAGTCAAAAATTTGAACACTTTTTTACCTTAAATTACTACGTCTTTCTGCCTCTAAAAATATTTTATACCAATAAGTATAGTCAAATGCTTTAAATATGGCTTCTAGATATATGAAAATTAGAATTCATGCTGATACTAAAATTCGAGTTATTATTTCTATTACGGAATTATCAATGAGATTCATCTGTACACAGAAAATCATTATAATTAGTGGAATTCAAATAGCAATTCATGAGTTCAAAAAGAATCTGCATCTGATAATTGCTTGTCTAAGCAATCATCTTATTGTTAATCAAAGGTTTGAAAGTGATAAGTTCATGCTTTTCATTACAGCATCTCGTGCTGAATAATCTTTTAACACAATATAGTAGATAACGTACGGCCATAGTACAATTTTTGCTAGTACGCAGGTGATCCATATTACGAATACGCTTATTATTACAGGATTAGTTAAATATCAAAGCATCCAAAATCTGACTGCAAAAATGAATACGGACCACATGCTTAGTCACCACATATTTACTCATCAGAATTCTGCCATAATTCACCATTTTTTTCGTCATTTTACGAATGCTGTAGCGGATCTCATATTTGGGTTATCAACGCTGTATAATAGAGCCTGTCTTCATATTGGTCAAAAAATAGATATTCATAGGATGAATATTATAGCAATAGCTATTATTAGCCATAGGATATTAAACCTTTGTATAGCATTTACAAAATATATGAGGGCGTTAGAAATATCTACTCAAGAATTATACTTTATATTTACTAGTCAATTTATGAAATATATGATTCAGTAAATCTGATAGAATGTATATGAATATGATGTCAAAAGGGCAAGCCTGATAATTCTAGGCCTGTTTATGAGAATTTTAACTGTTTCTTTTACTATTTCTTTTAACATCTATTCTTGAATTTTGTTGTAGGCAAAATATTACTATTTTTCTTCTCAAGCTCAGTGGCATTTTTTGTATTTTTTACCGCTTCCACATGGACATGGATCGTTTGGTCTGACTTTTTTTCTTGTTGGTAGTACTACTCATTCACTTGGAGAACTCTTTCCAATATCATCGGCATCAAATACTTCTACTCAATCTTCATCCTCAAATATCATTTTTCTTGGATCATTGCTTGTCTGAGCGATAGCTTTATTTCAGGCTTGAATAACTACCTTACCATCTTTTTTGGAAATCTGTACAGGAACTTTTCATCAGAATTGTTTGCTTGCTTGCTTAAGTTTCTCCATTATTTCTGGATTATCTTGTACCATCTCAAACAATTGGTTTTGCATTTCTTGCTGCTGAGCTACTGCGCGATAATCGATTCTCATTAGTCTCGTAGTTGTATCAGCTTTAATGTTTTGTTGTAGTAGTTCAAATTTTTCGAATGATTCTTGTTTATAAACGATAAGTGGGTCCATCTGAGCATACCCCATAAATCCTACTTTATCTTTTAAGTATTGCATATCGTCGATATGAGCTACCCAAAGTTTATCGATTACCTGTAAATTTACATCTCTCAATATATTGAAAAGGAGATTCTGATCGTATTTTTCTCGAGTTTCTGTGAAATATTCTACTAATCTACGATCTAAGCTGTTTGCTAGTGTTTTGAAATCCATTTTTTCATACTCAGATTTTTGTTTTGCGTCGATTTCTAGTCAGAATTCTCTATTTAGTACTAGTAATAAATCTCCAGTGCTTTGTCATGTAGCTTCTGCGGTTGAAATTTGAGAGTTTAAAATTTCTTGAGAATCTAGCATAAATTGTTGTTTTGTAGCATTCACCCATTCTTTTTTCTTTTCTTCGTCTTCATTTGCTTCTATTATGCTATCCCTTAAAAAGTAGATTCTTTTTCTCTGTTTATCAATCACAGAATCATAGTCGAATAAGTGTTTTCTGGTACTGAAATGTCGAGCTTCGATTTCTTTTTGAGATCTAGTGATAGCTGACGTAAATTGTCTCTGTGTTAGTTCGAGCTGAGCTAAATCTTCCTTTGAAAGTAACATTCCTGCCATAGCTTGAATTCTCTCTCATCACATTTTTCTCATTAAGGTATCGTCGAGTGCTACGAAGAAAACAGAGACTCCAGGATCTCACTGTCTACCGGCACGTCCACGCAACTGATTATCGATTCTTCTAGATTCGTGTTTTTCAGTTCCAAGAATGAATAATCCATAATGGAAATCTTTCTCGATAGATTCTTTTACTCATTCAGTAGATTCTAGTGTAATTTTTGCGAATATATCTGTCTGTTCTTTCTTTTTGTTGTTAATTTGAATGTTAATTTTTACTCCATCTTTAGAAATTGTTGCTTTTTCAGCTTTTATGATATCTTCGTTTTCTAGTCAGAACTGACTTTTTAATCCATCAATCGTTAATTCATATTCTCTCTTTGAATATACATTAATTTTTACAGCAGTCTGATTTTTTATTTGTTTAGCGCACCATTTAGCATAGTTAGCTGCCATTTTTTCATTCAATCATTCTTCCAATTTGATATCGGTTCCACGTCATGCCATATTTGTAGCTACTACGACTGATTGATATTTACCAGCATTGGCTACGATATGAGCTTCCTGTTCGTGGAATTTAGCATTCAAAACGTAGTGAGTAATCGCATCTTTTTCGAGGATACGAGAAACATATTCAGATGTCGCGATGTCTGCTGTTCAGATTAGAATTGGTTGTCAGATTTCGTGGTAAAATTTAATGTAATCTTTTACGAATTTCCATTTAATTTGTTGGTTATAATAGACTTTATCGTGTTTGTCTACTCTAAGAATTGGCTTGTTTGTAGGTACAATTACTACTTCCAATTCATAAATCTTTTGGAATTCCTCAGCTTCAGTAGCGGCAGTACCGGTCATACCAGCTAACTTTTTATATTGTTTGAAGAAATTCTGATATGTAATTGTAGCCATAGTCTGAGATTCACGCTGAATCTGTACATTTTCTTTAGCTTCGATGGCTTGGTGAAGTCATTCACTAAATCTTCTTCATGGCATTGTTCTACCAGTATGTTCGTCAACGATTAATACTTCTCCGTTTGAAACAATATAATCTACGTCTCTGATATAAACAGCTTTTGCTCTTAATGCATTTTCAATGTGATGTATTTCTTCAAATCAGAAATCTTTATAGAGATTTTCTACATTCAAAAGTTGTTCAAGTTTTGCAATTCATTTTCCACTTAATGAAGCTGTTTTGGTTTTTTCATCGATATAATAATCTCCATCTTCTTCTTGGTCTTTTGGCTCGTCATTTATTAGTTCGCTTAAAAGACCTTTGCTTACTTTTTTCTTTCAGCTACATGGATTAAGCATATTTACGATATTTGCGTAATATGTGTATTTTTCTGTAGGTTCTTCTCTGGCTTCAGAAATAATTAGTGGAGTTCTAGCTTCATCAATCAAGATAGAATCTATTTCGTCGACAATAGCAAAATTCAAAGGTCTCCAAATCAGACTTCTTCTTTCCATTGTTTGTACTAGATTGTCCCTCAAATAATCAAATCATAATTCAGAATTTTCTACATATGTGATATCTTTGGAATATTCTTCTCTTCTTCTTGTTAGTGGAGTTCATTTAACAACACTTCCTACAGTAAGTCACAACCATTGATATAGGTATCCAATCCATTGAGCATCACGAGATGCTAGGTAATCATTTACAGTTACTACATGAACTCAATTCCCAGATAATGCATTCAAATATACAGGAGCAGCTGCAACGAGAGTCTTTCATTCTCACGTTTTCATTTCTGCGATTTTACCTTGATGAAGGATGATTCCTCAAAGAAGTTGAACATCGTAAGGAATCATATTCCAAGTTTGTTCTTCTCATTTTACGTCGTAAGTGTCTCAGACCATTCTTTTACAAGCTTGCTTTACGACTGCGAAGGCTTCTGGAAGAATATCATCGAGAGTCTCTCATTTATTTAATCTTTCTTTAAATTCGGGAGTTTTTGCCTTAATTTCATCATCTGAAAGCGTTTCGAATTTATCATATCGTTCGTTGATTTTAGTAACGATAGGTCGTAATGTGTTAATTTGCTTTTGATTGTAGTCTCATCAAATTAGATTAGTTAATCGGTCAAACATAATTCTGTAAATAAGTGGAATATAAAGTTTTTAGCTTGCTAAATTTTAACAAGTTTAATAATTATATAAATCCCAATGAATAAAACAATCTGATTTTTTATGAAGTTTTTATTTATTTTGAATAATTTTATAAAAATCTTATGCTGTATATAAAAACGCATTAAAGTCAAATTAAAGTTTAGGATTATTGCTTATCTTTTTTGCTTTTTTTTGTATATTGAATATAATCATGTGTTTTATTTTTATTCATCATTGGATGAGAAAGAAGTATGTTCAGATTATAACGGTTTTTATTGTGTTATTTCAGTTTGCTTTCCCTGGATTTGTTTATGTTGAAGCTAGACAAAATGATACAAAGCAACCTGAGGTTTGTGATTGACCGTCTGATATGATGTCAAATTATTTTGATTTTCAAAAAGATGCTATAAAAATACTTTTGTGATCAGAAATAAATTCTTTGCGTTTTTCTACATCTTTTAATAACTGATTGTTTACAAATCAATCTTTAACATTAAAAGGGACGTCGGCAATAGATTTCTTAGCGTCTAATGTTGTATGAAGTATGAAATCTTTTGTGTCTAATGCAATTACTTCTATGGCACTCTTGATATTAGCTTCAGAATCTACGATAAGGTCTAATACTGAATGATTGGCGATTTTGTTTAAAGATAGGCCTATAGTAAGGGATTATAAAGAGATGCTAGATATAGAGACGACTTTGTTTGATGTGGCTTATTTTCGTTCAAAACAAGTAGATTTAACGCAACCATTTGAATGAAATTTAAAAAATTCATTTAATGCTTTAATAAAAAAGTATCAAGGAGTATGATTATTAGAGCCATGAAGTGAAATAAAGTGATCGGAAACGTTGGCTAATATTATATATGATTTAGTGGCAATGAATGCTGCAATGAAGCACTTTATTATAATTGGAGGTAATTTATGAGAAGAATGACTGTGGGAATATAATGGATGTGCATGAAATCTGGATAAAGATAGATGTGTTAGAGGTAATTCTATTTTTAAGTTTAGTGAGAAAGCTATAACTCAGTTGAGTAAAGATTATAAAGATGTAAGGACTTATTGAGATTGTAACTCTTATAAGGCATCTTTTAATGCAACGATTAATAAAACGATAAATAATAATTTAAATTCAGTAAAAACAGCGGCTAAAGACGTGAAACATGCAATGAAAAGATTGAGGTCAACATTGATGTGATCATATGATTGAAAGAAACCAGAGAGCCGTTGTGATCTTTCTGATTATGAAATGGCTCAGTTGCAGGCTTATTGGGGATGAGATTGGACCTGCAGTGATTCTTTTGTAAATGTGGATGCATCTGCAGCACTTCTGCAAACAAAGGATTATTTTAACCAGAAAAAAGCTCAGGCAAAACAAGGTGAGAAAACTGAAAGTGTGTTAAAAAAGGCAGATAAGCCTGAATCAAAGGAAGCTATAATGTGAAATGTAACTGATATGTTGAAGTCTAAGGCTACGACTGAAGAAAGGACTCAGTTATGGTATAGAATATATGGAAATGATACTAATTATAATTCTGATTTCTCATTTGATTTAGATTCTGATTATACTGAAATTTTTCAGAATACTATGGATCAATATGCACAGGCACTGGAAAATTGAGTTGCTACAAACCAGTCAGCGGATTTGTTCCCTAGAGGTAAATGAATACTTGATCAAATGACCACTGTGATTAAAAATACTGATGATTTAGAGAAACATTTACAACATATAGAAGATAAACAGTGTACATGATAGGATAAACTTTTAGTTATGCTTTTATTTTATAGTTGGTTATAATGAATATTAGGAAAGATAGAGTAATGATTTTATTTGTTTGCGCGATTATATTGTTGCCATGTTTTACGATTGCTTGATGGAAGGATTCGGCGTGTAAAATTTATAAGTTGGAAGAACATTGATGTAATCAAATTTCTAATAATTATAATGAACCGTATTGTGTTACAAATCTTCGCCATAATGATCGTGAAGCTTCAGATGTTGATTATGCAGAGGCTTGTATTTGGCCAGCTCTTACAAACAAATTATCTAGCATTAAACATAGAGAGGTGACTAAAGAAGATTTTACAACTAGGAATGTAGTGGAGCAATATTGTTTAGCATTATTATGAAAGTCTGATACTTGAAGAATTTATTTTGCTAAGCCCGCTGTTAATGGAGATACATGGGATTGGCAACAAACTTTTGATTCTCATCAGTCCCTTTTCCTTTATGCTTTATGTTCATCATTTACGGAATCTGGAAATAAACCATTTATTAATGATAATGCTTTGGTTTGAGAAGCATATAAGTGAGATCTTGTGGAGTTATTGAAATTAGAGCAGATGTCTGAATGAAAAAACTTGTGTTCATTGGATGATGATTATGGTATAAATGACTGTGATATGGCAGTTTATGCAACTAAAATTTATTCTGCAATTATGACAGATCTTTTTAAAATAAAATATGCTCAGGTATTAGATGTAGATACAACTAAGAATTTTGATAGTGAATGGAAACATAAGGTTGAGGACTTTATGAGTTGATATTACTATATGCATAATACATATGATGAGTTGAAAGATATGTATCCAAAAACTGTGGCAATATTAGAATCGAACCAAAAATTTTATAAAAAAGTATTGGATACAGTTAAAATAATAGATAACTCAAAATTGGCAGACTTATCTAAAAAATCAAAATGTCCTACTAATTGAAATATGGTTTGAATGGATTTTGTGGCATGTGCTTTGCATGGTTCTCAGTGAAATTGATTTTCTTTATCACCATCATTTATTACATTATTTTATAATGAAATTTTACATTATCGTCAATTTGTTGCATTTTATGAAAAATGGTTAGAAGAAAGAGTTGAAGTTAATTCTAAGGATAAGGCTCAAGAAAAAAATGTAAGAATATGGAACTCAAAAATAAAAGATTTGGAGTGATATTTTGATATACAGATGGAAGCTAATGGTTGGGCACAGCGTGGTTTTGAAGAATTTAACATGTCGTATCCTTTGCATATTTGGATATTGTTACATATAGAGAAATGAGAGGATTTTAGGAACGGTAGCTTATCAAAGGTAGTAACATCATTTTATTCTTTATCTGAAAAATTACAAAATGTACAATTGCCAGCATACTAGAATATTGAGAATATGTATTCTTGGTTTGATGCCTTTATTGGTAGCTTTAAATCAGGCCGTCTGATTTGATTTAACTGATGAAGTGGCTTCAAAGTTTCAGAATTATTATAAGGGTTGATTATCGGATAATTATATGACAAACGTATATTCTCCAAATTTTTCTAAAGATCCTTTTTGAGATGCTATAACTAATATAGAAGATAAATATATGCAATTGAAAATAGCGGGTTCTCAGTATATAGAGAGACAGTTATCTGAAAGAGGTTGTTATATGTCTCAGAAAAAGGTGTGGAGTATTTTGTATTATTTTGTGCCTGAATTTAGAGCAGAATTAGCTAGAAGTTTGAAACTAGAGCTTTGAGATTATGATAGTAAAAAATATCAGATAGATGAGGATACATTGCTAAAATATTGTAGAGAATATTATCTTTGTGAAAAATCTCAATGATATAGTGCTATGGATATTTATAACTCTCGTAATGTTACGGATTGTGATAAGGAGATGGATAAATATGAAAAATGTAGGACAAATTGTGATAAGGATAAGGCAAAAGCTGATAAGTATAATAAGTGTATATCCAGTTGTGAAGGTAGTGAAGGTCGTAAATACAAAGAATGTGTACGTTTATTAGATCTTCATGAAGAATATCATGAATGAGGAAAGATATCATCTGATACTACAGAGGATATAAAAACTAATTGTCAAGAATTTTTCCAGCAAAATTATAGAGAATGAGAGAATAATGAGAGAATGATGCAGAATGTTCAGATTGTTCAATTGTGATCTGATAGATATTGGAATGAAACGACAGATGATTCTCCATATGATATTATGGTTGATTTAGGAATTTTTGCAAAACTATGGTATCAAGAAGCTGAGGAGCCTATTACTCCAGTTTTCTATGATATGCCTAATTTTAATAATTCAAAGAGAGCTTTAAGTGAAACTAGGGCAGCAGATGCTTCTAGTAATGTATGAGGGAATGGATGAGCATGAAATTGATGAGGGAATGGATGAGCATGAAATTGATGAGGAAATGGGTGAGCGTGAAATTGATGAGGAAATGGATGAGCATGAAATTGATGAGGAAATGGATGAGCGTGAAATTGAGGATGAGTAACTCGTTCATGAGATGGGGGATGAGATGGTGTATGATGAGATACTCCATCGCCAGCACCAATAAAACAGGAATGATTTAGTGCGGAATGATGATACGATGATTTAGTAGAATGATTGAATGCATTTAGTGTTGTAAATAATAATTCGATTTTTTATGGAAGTTTATGTGAAACAGGTCAGGATGAAGAAGAGCCTGAATCAGAAAATGGAGAGTCTGATAATAAGGAAGATTTCTGAGTGGCAGACCTTCGTACATTCTCAGATTTATCTAATCAAGAGTATCAAGATATAATAGATTATATGCTTAAAGCAGTAAATAGATACGATGAATTGCCAGAAGATAAAGAAAAAGAGATGGAAAGGATAGCATGAGATATGAATGGATCTGTTTCAGATGATGATGCTAATCAATTCAAAAGAACAGCAGAAAAGATAAAGAATTGTTGGAAATCTTGTGATGGATTGCGTATTGATCAGCAAGCGTCTTGTATGCTTAAATGTACATGTGGAGAGATTAAGTCTTCTGATGCACCACTAAAACTTTTTGATCCAGATGAAATTCCATGATTATGACCAATATTTGTAATCAGATTTTGTACAGTCCCAGCTGTAGATACTAAATTTTCGCTTGGAGGAAAAAGAATACACTCAATTGAAGAGTGATTAAAGGAAATTTACGGAGTAGTGGATAAACTTTCAAGAGAATGAAGACTATGAAAGTGGACGCAGGAATATGAATTCTTGGATTCGTCTACAAAACAGATGAATGTGGCAGATACCTTGGCATTTACTATCGATATAGAATTTGTGGATCTTGCTGATAAAATGCCGCAGCGTTCTGAACAATTTAAGAAGAAAGAGGCGGAGAAATTTAATAATCAAGCTACACAAACTTATGGTATAGCAAATCCATTGAATAATCCAGTAACAAAAAATTCTTACATGGTAGTTTGATATCCATGAGAAATTGTGTCAGACTATATGTATACAGCAAATGCAGATGCTAATAGAAGAATAGTAAAAGAATTGGATAAAAAACCTGAACCATTTGTGGATTGAATTGCAAGTGCTGATGCAGAACGTTATATTATGTTTCAAGAGCATGTAGGTAGATTTATGGATCAGCAGGGAACTTTGTGGGAAGAGACTCTTAGATATGTTAAGGATTTCACTGATTATTCTGAAGAGTTATACGCTAAGAAATGTGAATAAGATTGGGTTGGTAAATATTTATAAAACAAAAAAGTAGGGATTATCCTACTTTTTTATAGTCATTAAAAAATTTAATTATTTTTTCATAGTAAGAACTTTTCTAAGTCTTCCTCTAGTCCATCCATTAGCAGGTACATAAACCATCTCTGAACCTCCTGATGGAGTTTTGATAAATCTATATCCATCTGGATCTACTCTAAGCCTAGTTTCCCAGCAGACTTTTCTTCATCTGAGAAATCGGTGATAAGTATTTCATTTTGGATTAGTCATTACTCCGATAGCTCCCCAATCTTTACCATCATTTAAATCTAATCTTCTCTTTGGATATTCAAATCTTTTTGCTCATTTAGTTCTACTAGCTTGTTTCTGAAGTTGAGCTTTTTTTTTGGCAATTCCTTGTTTATTTGTTCTTGATGCCATTTTTAATATTAAACATTATAAAATCTGAATGGTCAGCTGGCAACGAGGATCGAACTCGTGACCTCACCCTTACGAGGGGTGCGCTCTACCGACTGAGCCATGCCAGCATTTCTCTGACAGGGAAAATTATATTAAATGAATAGGTATTTTCAAGTGAATTTTATTGTGAGAAAGTGATAAAATTTTATATTTTCTAAAATAATCTTTATTATGTATAGAATTTAGATGATGTCCATTAGAAATACGTAATAAACATGTCGAATTTTTGATTTTTTTTGAGATTAAGGGTATAATTAGGAGTCTCTATTTTAAGTTATAATTATTAAATAATGAAATCAAGGAAAGTGGTTAATTTATTATCTTTACTGGTAATGGTAAGTGTAAACATCATTACACCATTTAGTTATGCAGATGTAGAAGACTGACTCTTTTCTAATCTATTGATGGGAGAAGAAAATCTTGGTTGATGAGATGGATGAGATTATGTGGGGACTGGAGGAACTATAGAATATGAACAAGATTCTTCGCTAGATATTCAGGATGATGAGCCAATTTTTGAAGATTCTTCTTTTTTGAAGTGAATTAAACAGAATGAAATTTCTTTAATGTCATTATGAGATCCTCAGTTGGATAACCGGGAATATGATACTATTACAATAACTAGACCAAGTTCCTTAACAGATGCAGATGGACCGGAGAGTTTTGTAATAATGGATAGAAATCTGTGAGCTGTACAGGCTGGTACTAGCACAACATCCTATGGATACCATTATCAGTGGTGAAATAATTATGGTTTTTCTATGTGATGTTTTACAAATGGTTGTACAGATAGTGTTACGGATTCTGCTGTTGATGTAGCTATAGGTTGAGCAATATATGATGAGTCATACGATAATAATTGATATTATTGAGAGAATTTTATAAAAGATGAAACGTTTGGTAATACATACTGGAAAAATGGAGTACAACCAAATTGATTGTGGTGATGATCATGAGATAGTAGTGCAAATAATTGGGGATTAGATACAATACAGGAAACAGCAAAAAATAGACAGTGACCGTGCCCAGATTGACGACATGTACCAAGTGTTTGAGAATGGCGTAAAGTAATGGAATACCGATGTATAAGAAATTCTACTTATTGTAGCAATACATGACAAATAGGTTTTTCAAGTAATTTATTATATTTTAAAACAACGACGCAGGATGGTAATTTTATGAATTATATCAAATTACCAAAAGCATGAATGCGTACAAGGTATCAAGCAAATATGTGAAATCCATGAAGTTATTGATATTATTGGACATCTACACCAGGTGCACAACTTATATTAAATGTTCCAAGGAATAGTGATTGATCTCCTAAGTGACAGGCTACATACAGAAATAACTGACATTCTGTGCGTTGTTTCCAAAATTTATATGTAGCTCCTCAGCCACAGCAATCTAACATAGTAACATATGATGCGAATGGACATTGAACAGCACCATCATCAGTAGAGGTGGTCTCATGATGAAAACTTACGGAACCAACTCCAGTACCAACAGCAGAATGATATACATTCAAATGATGGTATAAGGAAGACTGATGCACAAATGCATGGAATTTTGAAAATGATATAGTAACATGAGATATTACACTTTATGCTAAGTGGGAAGCTAATACTTATACGATAAGTTTCAACGCAAACTTGGACTGAGTAACTGATCCAGAAAGTCAAACATGAACGTATGGTTCAGTATATGGTGAATTACCAGAATTATCTAAAGCATGATATACATTTACATGATGGTATGATGCAGAAGAGTTGGTGACATGATGAACTATTTTTATGCATACATGAGATATTACTTTAACAGCTAGATGGACAGTCAATTCGTATACAGTAACTTTTAATCTGAATGGATGAGATGGAGAAATAGTTTCTCAGACAGTACCTGAATGAAGTTATGCTACTAGACCACAACCTAATCCATCAAAAGAATGATGGAATTTTATTTGATGGTATACGGGATATTATAATCAAGAATTTGATTTTAATATGATACCAATAATGTGAGATATAACTTTATATGCATGATGGACACAAGTTATAACACTTAATCCTAATGGATGAGCATTTTCTTGAAAACAGATAGATGAAACAATGGATGTAGTGTATACAAAAAAAGTTTCTCAACAAAATCGAATGCGAGATATAGATCTTGATTATATTTTTACGCTAAAAGAATGATATATGTTCGGATGACGATATACTACACAAACTAACCAAACACAAAAATGGACATGAAAAGTGAATGATTCAAATGAAATTACAATGGTATATGCAAAATGGATTCCTGTAGTAAATAAAGAGATAACATTTTGAAATACTAAATTTGAGATAATGGATCGTAATCTTTGAACAGAAACGGTATGAACATGATCATCTTCGTATTGATCATTCTTCCAATGGTGAAATAATTTTGCATTTCCTAAGAATCTTCAATTATTGAATTATAGTAATATGGGAAGAGTTGATGCATCTGCTTACTGACCATGAAATTATTATTATAACAATGTATTTAAGATTTTTGTTTGATGAAATTGATTTCTAAAAGATTGGGATTCAAGTTATAATGGAAATTTGTGGTGAAATACGACAAATACGGATGAAGCTAGGCAGTGACCATGTCCAAATGGTTATCATGTACCTAGTAAAACAGAATGGAATAATATAATCTCAGCGTATAACACATGGTTTAAGACACAAGATAAAAATGAAGTTTGTGGAGAATTAAATAGCCCAAAATGTTTTTCTAACTTATTGTTATTACCTTATGCTTGATTCATTTCTGATTATGCTACTGATAGTTGGTGATGATATGTCCGTACTCCTTCTCTCGTAAATGATACCATGCATTATCGATCTTCTGAATATGGAGTATCTACAGCTGCCTATACTAATAGCAATTCAGTTACTATGAATACCAATATGCCAACAAATGATGGTTTGCCAATTCGTTGTTTTAAGAATAATCAAGTTTTTGGTGAAATATTCAATGTAAATTATGATTCAAAGTGATGATCTGATGTAGAAAGTACAGTGGGAGTTCAATTATCAAAACTTACTAAGCCTTCGGATCCTAGTAGAGATAGAAGTGTGTTTGGTGGTTGGTATAGAGATGAGGCATTAACATCTGAATGGAATTTTAATTCTGATGTTTTGATAGATGACATTACATTGTATGCAAAATGGACTTGTGAATCAGATTATGAGCCAAATGCAGATAATACAGCGTGCGGAACAGAAAATACTGTAACATATGATGCGAATGGACATTGAACAGCCCCATTATCAGTAGAGGTGGTATCATGATGAAAACTTACGGAACCAACTCCAGCACCAACAGCAGAATGATATATATTCAAATGATGGTATAAGGAAGCGTGATGTATAAATGCCTGGGATTTTGAGAGTGATACAGTGACGTGAGATATTACACTTTATGCCAAGTGGCATAAAGATAGTTGTGCAGAGAATGAAGAGTGGTATGAAGAAATTTCAGCTTGTGCAACCAGAGACGCAGATAATATAGTATATTATTGGATGGATGAAAATTGAAAATGAGTGATTTCTATCATATCATGAGATACGATTTTAACAATGCTAGATAAGAATGAATGAGCGAATGTAGCATGAATATGAGAGGATAGCTATGGAGAATTATATCAGCGATGAAATAATGCACCTATAAAGTCAGTATCGGCTGTTAAAAATGAGAGAGTAGAATATGAGAACTATTGGCCATGACATTCTTTTTATGATGCTACATTCAGATATGGAAGTACTATGTATGACTATTGGCAAAATGGTAGTACAGATAATGATACACATTATAATAATCTATGGTGATGAAGTGGTGATGATACAGCATGAGATTGGTGATGAATAAATAATTGAGATATGAGGCAATGACCATGTGATACATGATATCACGTGCCTAGTATTATGGAATGGGAAAGCGTTTTACATATCTTTGCTTCCATTGTAGGTCAAGATTTAAAAGGTAGCACACTACATCATTTCACTAACTCTACCAACGCATGAAAGTTTAAAAATGCTTTCAAACTTCCGTTTCCAGGCTTCCGTTATTCCAACACTTCGTTACTTGAATATCAGGGGTCAATTGGTTATTATTGGTCGTCTTCTCCTTATTATGGTGATGATCGTCCGAATAACGCACGTACATTCTACCTGAATTCGTCCTATGTGGACGCTAATGGTAGTAATCTCCGTACTAGTGGTAACCCCGTCCGTTGTTTTAAGGATTCAACATCAGCTCCTGCTACTAGAACAATTACATTTAATGAGAATGGATGAGATATCCTTGGAGCTGAATGAACTGATGGACAATGAATTTTGATTCAAAAAGTAGAAAACTGAAAACTAGCTCAAGCTCCTATCGGAGTAATTAAGGATGGAGCAACTTTCTCTCATTGGGAGAATGTGAGTGATAATTCAGAATTTGACTTATCTACTATGGATATTACACAAGATGTGACTCTTAGAGCTATGTGGGATATTACGTTATATAATATTACTTATCATTTAGATTGATGAACTCAATCTAGTCCTAAAACGGGCTATACGATAGAAGACGAAACATTTACATTGGTAAATCCGACAAGAGAGCGTTATATCTTTGCATGATGGACATGAAGTAATGGAAATGAGTTACAAACAACGGTAACTATCACTCAATGAAGTAAATATGAAGATCTAGAGTATTATGCTAATTGGTATGAAGACTTTAATGATAATGGTCAGAACGATGCAGATGAGACAAAATATACAGTGATATATACAGACTGAGTAGAAGGAGAAGAAGTATTTGCAGACCAAGAGACAGAAAATATCTTATCATGAAGTGCAACACCAGCATTTGGATGAGATACAACAAGAAGTGGATACGTATTTAGTGGATGGAATCCAGAAGTAGAAGCTACAGTATTAGCAGATGCAACATATGTAGCAGAATGGAAAGTAGATAGTAATAATAATGGAATAGCAGATGAAGATGAATCTCACTTCACAGTTAAATATACAGACTGAGTAGTAGACGAAGAAGTGTTTGCGGATGAAGTGACAAGCAGTATTTTATCATGAAGTGCGACACCAGCATTCGGATGAAATACAACAAGAAGCGGATATGTATTTAGTGGATGGAATCCGGCAGTAGCATGAACAGTAATAGCAGATGTAACATATACAGCTATATGGTGAGAAGATAAAAATCATAATGGAATAGATGATAGTACAGAATTGGTTGCAATTACTTTTAATGCTTGAAATCATGGAAAGGTAAATAATAGCACGAAGTATACAACAGATAAGATTTATTTACCATGATATAATAATTATCCAGCAGCGCCATCACCAATAGCTGATAATGGATGGAAATTTGCACAGTGGAGTCCTGCATATAAAGTATGAGAGATGATTCCATTAAGTGGTGCAGAATTAGAATATACAGCTCAATGGAATAGTAATTGATGATGAAGTTCGAGTAGTGGATGATGAGGTGGCTGAGGTTGAAGTACCAAACCAGATACTCCAAAAGAAGAACAAAAGCCAGTAGAAACTCCAAAGGAGACTCTTCAGAAAGAAGATCAACAAGAATCATCTCTAGAGACGCAGGATGATGAACAGAATACAAAAGATTCTCAGCAAATGGATCAGACTTCGGATAAATCTTCAGAATGACAGGATAATCGTGGAATAAAATCTTCCGGTAATTCTTATACAAAAGAGCAAGAAGAGGCCTACGAATTTGCTCGTTCGAATTGAATTACTACTAAATCGACAATTCAGGAAGCAAATATGAATGGAAATTTAACGAGAATTCAGATGGCTAAAATGCTTTCTCAATATGCAATAAATGTCCTTTGAAAAGAACCAGATACTTCAAAAGAGGTTAAATTTAATGATGTTACAGCGAAAAGGGATGCAGATTATGATAATTGAGTAACTTTGGCATATCAATTATGAATAATGTGACAGAATATGAAAAATAATAAATTCAGGCCAAATGACGAAGTGACTAGATGAGAATTTGTTACGGCATTATCTAGATTGTTATATAATACATCAGATGGAGAATATAAATCTACATCAAAATATTATACACATCATATTGATAAATTAGAAAAAGAGTGAATAATCACGAAACCAGATCCAAAGATGAAAGAGAGAAGATGATATGTAATGATAATGCTCAAGAGATCCGTAGAATCATAAAATTAAAAATCCCTCATATGAGGGATTTTTTCTTGCAACGAATTATAAATTTTCTATACTTATTTCTTGTAGAAAATTCTTAATTTTGAAAATATTTAGAATAATGAGTAAAACCAAATATTCAAACCAGCTTTCTCAATTTATGCAAAAATCACCAATAGAACTTGAGGAATTGTCTCAATCTCAGTCGGGTGATGCTTTTTTGGATCATATGCTGAAAAAGTTTGATGAACATATCGAGAAATGATGAAAAATATTACTCATTACTTTGACCAAAAAATCGTCTGAAGAGATAACAAATTTTTTAGTTTCAAAATGATATAAGGCTTTCTATCTACATTCAGAGGTTCAAACTATGGATAGATGGGAAATTATAAAGAAATTAAAAACGTGAGTGATAGATATTATCGTGTGAGTAAATCTTTTGCGTGAGGGAATAGACTTACCTGAAGTTACATTAATAGCCGTGCTTGATGCAGATAAAGAGTGATTTTTACGTTCTACGACATCGCTTACTCAAATAATTTGACGTGCGGCCAGAAATCCAAATAGTGAAGTAGTGCTTTATGCAGACAATTTTACTGAATCGATGGTGAAATCATTATGGGAAACATATCGCCGTCGTAGGATTCAGAATAATTTTAATATTGAACATAATATTACTCCAAAGGCAGCTCATTCGAATGTGAAAAATCTAGAATCAGTAAAAACTGATGAAGAACTTGTTCAGCAGCAAAATTCTAAATTTACTCGTGGAAAAGTTAGACGTCTCAAAAGAATGACAAAAGCGGAAAAAAATCTGATTATGAAAGATTTGAAATCTCAGATGGATGAAGCTATCAAAGAGTGGAGATTCGAGGATGCAGCAGAGATTCGTGATCAGATTAAAGAGTTGGAAGAAGGGGAATAAATAGATAAGGTTTTTTAGCTGGTCCTCTTGATATAATTTGTTTTTTTATTATATTTTGCTTGTTACTTTCTATTTTTATATATTATATTTTTATGTAATATGGAAAGGAAAGAAAAAAAGGATGAAAATGAATTCTCAGATCTATATTATGAATCGTGAAATTTAAAGAATGAAATTTTATTGGGATATAATCTTACCGAGGAAGAAAAAAGGTTACTATGGTTGATCTTAAATAGTCCAACGTTTCAGTTGACTGAAACATTGAGAGATTTTATAAATCAGAGAAAATGGGGAAAGGCAATTTTCGAACTTTTTAAAATAATTTGAAGATTGATTTCATCGGATAATCAGATATGATTTAGTGAGTTTAGTAACTTAGATGTGAAATCTTTAAATTTGGATAAAAAAACTAAATTACAGTTGAAGACTTTGATAAAGTTGCTTGAAAAAGCAATTAATAATGTGTCTGATATCAAGAAAAAATTAAAATTCACTTATTTGCTTAGTGCAGTAAAGAATAAATATTTGGAAAGGAGAGATTCAATTATTGATGGGGAAGAATTATTGAAAAAAAATTTGGAGATATGAGATATTGTTTTATTAAATAAAAAGGTTGGTGTAAAAGATCTTTGAACTAAACTTCTTGAAGCATATGATGATAATTATGATACTGATTTTTGACATGCGGCAATTGTGATATCTGTAGATCCTATATGGGTTAGACACTCCACATTTTTTGTTCCAGATGGTGGTAAATGACGTGTTTATGACTCTCCGTTGAATTGATATTTGCTTAGTTGCCACTGTTCGTGATATGATTTATTGTCTTTACGTCCACCTAAAAAGATTAAAGATAAGATTATGGCTTTTAGTGAAAAAAATTTATGAAAAAAATACGATAGTAATGCTGCTATCTGATGAGGATTGTATTGAAAGGATGGAGCGTGAAGCAACGTAATTCTGTGATTTAAGAGGAATGAGTGAGAGAGGGATGATAGTTATAATTGCGTAGAAATAATTGCACAGGCTTTGGATGTAGATAAATTAAAGGATATTACGCATCCAAATGAGTTTTTGGAGTATATGAATATTTTTACTCCTGTGTACATGACAACACTTCAAATATAAAATTTCTATAATATATTTTTATTGTATTTTGTAGAGATTACTATGCACATCGAAGAAAATGTAGATTTGAAATCATATAATACATTACAGATTCCAGTGAAAGCAAAATATTTTGTGAGGATTGAAAATGAATCTGATGTTTTGGATTTGATGGAGACTGATTTATGGAAAAATGAGAAACATTGTATACTCAATTGATGAGCTAATATACTATTTGCTCATGATTTTGATGGAATTGTGGTGAAAATTGAAACTAAATGAAAAGAAATAAAAAAATCTGACGATAATTCAGTTCTTATTGAAGTGGCAGCAGGGGAAAATTGGTCAGATTTTGTGGAGTGGTGTTGTGAAAATAGTTATTGTGGAATTGAAAATCTGATAGATATTCCATGAAATGTATGAACAGCGCCAGTTTCAAATATTTGAGCGTATGGAACTGAGGTTTCCAGTGTAGTTTATGAGGTAGATTGAATAGATTTGACGACATGAGAGACGTGGACGTATAAAAATCAGAGCTGTATGTTTGGGTATAGAACAAGTGTTTTTAAATATACGCAAAGAAATTTGTTTTTGGTGACAAAAGTCAGATTTTTATTGTCTGTTTTGGATGAGAGTTATCAGCCTAATATTTGATATAAAGATATCCAAAATTATATATCTGAAAAATGAATTCAACCAAAGACTCCAAAAGAAGTAGCGGGAATAATTCGTGAAATTAGAGCAAATAAACTTCCAGATTGGCATAAAATTGGAACAGCATGAAGTTTTTTCTCAAATCCAATTATCACTTTAGATGTACGGTCAGAATTGGAAAAATCTTTCCCAGATTTATCGCATCATGAGTGTATAGAATTCTGAGAGAAAAAGATGAAACTTTCAGCAGGACAATTAATTGATCAATGTGGATTAAAATGATGGAGAATTGCTAATTGAACAGCATGAACTTATGAGAAACATGCGTTAATACTCGTAAATCAATGATGAAATGCTGATGATGTTTTGGAAGCTATGCATCATATCCAAAAGTGTGTAAAAGATAAATTTTGAGTTATGCTTGAACCAGAAGTTGTTTTGGTAGAATAGAAAAAGCGCGAATAAATAATCCGCGCTCTATATATCCTCCTCATAGTGGACACTTGATGTGTCCTGATATTTTGAAATCGCCCTATTACCTCTAAAATTCGGGATCAGCATCGTGATAATGTGCTAGAAATTAGTTTCTCTCTTCCTATGTATACGCATTATCGTGTCTCTATGGGAGGCTTTTTAATTTTGTGTACATTTAGTATACATTTTTTTGTATAAATATCAATAGATATTTAAAATCTATTTATTATGTCAAATGTTAAAAAAAAGAGTATGGATAGAAAATCCATACTCATATTAGACTCCTCACCGGGACTCGAACCCAGGTTCACTTTTAATCTTACGTTTAGGTTAGTTTGTAAAAGATTGGAAACTACAATGTCAGTTAAAAAGGTTGTCAGGCTTCTAACTTTAGGTGTCATTCGTAATTGCCGGTGCGTCTACCATACAGTAAATATTACTATACTTAGACCTTGAGGAGTGGGTCTAATATATAAAACAGGATACAAAAATCAATACTTTTTATAAAAAAGTAAATAAAATCTGATATAAAAAAAGAGTGGAGTATAAAACACCACTCAATATAGTAGTCCCATAGGGACTCGAACCCTAGACCTCGACACCATCCAGAATATTTCCGGACATATTCCTTCCAGCTTTTTCTGTCGTACTCTAACCAACTGAGCTATGGGACCGTTTATGGTAACTTTATTATAAGTTTTATGCTATGAAAATCAATACTTTTTTATAAAAATTACAATAAGTAAAGATTATTCATATCTAAGTGCATCAATAGGCTGTAATTCTGCCGCTTTTTTAGCTGGTCAAATTCATGATACAATTCAGATTATAAATGTTAGTGTAGTGGCTAAAACTACAACATTCATGGTCATTGAAATATTGATTCATTCTATGTGAAAACTATTCACGAGTTGTATCGCTAGCCATGCTAGTATAATTGCAATTATTCATCAGATAGCAGTGACTACAACTGATTCTATCAAAAATTGAGTGATGATATCTGCATTTAAGGCTCAAATTGCTTTTCTAATTCAAATTTCTCTAGTTCTTTCGGTTACTGAAACTAGCATAATATTCATTACTCCAATTCCTCATACGAGTAATGAAATAGATCCAATGGCAGCAAGTAAATATGTGAAAATTCACATGGCTTTATCGATTGCATCCGAAATTGCGGATAACGACGTAACGGAAAAACCAGCTAAATCAATGTGTTTAACGTTATATTTTCTCATAAGAAAATATTTAATTCTATTTACCCATTCATCTGCATTGTCATCATATGAAAGTACTACGGTGATAGTTCAAATTTTTGTTTTTGAGTCGATTTTGTTCTGGTATGTTGTAATTGGAATATACACTTGACCAAAAATACTTTCTTCATCTAATATTCAGATTACTTTAAATTTTTTATCATTAAAGTATATGTATGATCAGATAGCACTGTAGTCATCATCAAATAATTCATCTACAGCATTCTTGTTTATGATTGCTACGTTATCGTTATTGTCAATATTTTTTTGAGATATTAAGCTTCACATTTTTAGATCTAAAGCTAATTTATCTATATAATCTGCTGGTACTCATAAAAATTGTCACATCAAACTGTCATCATCTTCATTTTTTATCATTCATAGAGAATAACTTCCATAGGTAACTCTACCAGTTAATTCTGGGAAATATGATTCGATTTCATTGATTAAATCTGTAGTAAGAGTAATAGCTTTTACATATCAATGTACATCATCATCTGTCCATTGAGTATATCATCATTTAGGCATAATTGTAACATTGTTTGTGATCATAGAACCCATTTGATCTTTTATTCATTGTTGAGCTCCAGTTCAAAAAGACATTAAAAAAATCACAGAAAAAAGTCCGATTACAATTCATAGTATACTCAAAAATGATCTCATTTTATTTGAGATTAAATTTCATAATGCATCTTTAATGTAAGTAGTAAAACTCATATTTCTAGATTAATTATATTAAATTATTCTTCATCGTGGTGAAGAAAGCGACCATCTCTCATTCTGATCATTTTTTTTGCAGATTCTCCAATGTGGCGATCATGTGTAATTAGTAGTACCGTTTTATGTTGTTCTTCATTTAATTTTTGGAATAATTCTAATATTTCTTCTCAAGTAACAGAATCCAAAGCTCCAGTTGGTTCGTCTGCAAGGATTAACGAAGGATTGGAAACAAGAGCACGAGCGATACATACTCTTTGTTGTTGTCATCAAGAAAGTTGGTTGGGTAGTGCCTCTAGTCTATTTCATAATCAAACCATTTTTAGAGCTTCTACACATCTTTCTTTTTTTTCTTTGCTTGGTACTCACATATATGATAGAGGTATGGCTACCTGTTCTCGAGCGCACATCCTTTTGAGTAAATTATATCACTGAAAAACAAATCAGATTGTAGTTCTACGAATCATTGACCATTCATCTGCAGTCATGGCTTCAACTTTTTCTCATCTTAGGAGATAGTCTCAAGTAGTTGGAGTATCAAGTAATCAAACAATATTCATCATTGTAGATTTTCAACATCCAGAAGGTCCCATTATTGATATAAAAGCTCAATCATCAATCCAAAAATTTATTCATCTCAGGGCATGAACTGCTTCTATTCCATTTTCAGGGTCATCCACTCAATATTGTTTTGTAATATTAACTAATTCTATTAAATGTGAGTGATTATCTTTGGCTCAATTATTTATTTCATCAATTATTTTATCACTTTTTCTAATCTTTTTTCAGAACATGGGTAAAGCTAGTAAGTAAATTTTTAAATCATTATTTTGTTGCTACATTCATCATCAAAATCCTCATCTATTTCATCATCACATTCATCATCAACCTGCTCATCTTGAGAATTCACTCATACTGTCTTTCGCATTTTGTCTTACGGCTTTGTCGTCGGATAGGTCTAGATAACTAGCATCAGTTGATAATCATCTTTCTATCATAGCTTCTGTGCTAAAAAACATTGATTTGATGGTATCTCATGCTTTAAGTCAGTTCACTATTTCAGTGTTAGTTTCGTCTGAATCTCAAATTTCTACAGGAGTTTCAATCCATTGTTCTCATTTTTTTAGCATAACCATATTCTGTCATGAAATGGTAGTAATGGCTTGAGATGGAACAAGTAATACATTTTCAATTTTGTTCAAAATGATTTTTGCATTTCATCCCATTCCAGCTAGAATTGTTTCATTTGGATTATTTTTTTCAAATGTTACAGTCATTGTATATGTAGTAGTCATTGAACTTGTATTTGGGATTGTATTAATCTCACTAATTTTTCCATAATAAATTTCATTTGGATAGGCATCTAAGTAAACTTCAGCATCCATTCACACTTTTAATTGGATGATATCGATCTGTTCCACATCAAAAGTCATCTCTAAAATGTTGTTACTTTCTACATAAATATATTTTGGATTTGTATTACTAGATGCAGGATTGATGGAATCTCATACTTGGATGTCCATTTCAGTGATTACTCAATCAAAGTTTGCTGTTAATTCATAGTCATCATATTTATCCCTAATATTTCTCAGATTTCTTTGTAATTGGTTTAATCTATTTCTAGCCTGTTTAATTTGAGTTTCTTTTAAACTCTCTCATCATGCAATTTTATTTAAATTTCTAAGTGATGTGTCTATGTTATCTTCCAAAGTAGCTTTGTCTTTTTCTTGTTGTGCTTTTAGTACATCTACTTGCATATTTAGTTTATCAAGATTCGTTTTAGCTTTGTCTAGTTTTAATTTAGTGTCCTCTAATGAAGTATCATCGTCTAAGTCTGCAAGAGTGCTAACTTTTTGAGTATAAGATTGGACATATTTTACTCATAGAGCCTGTAAATCAGTACCAAAACTTTTAGCATCGGTTTCTATGTCGGCTAAAGTATAAGAAGAACTTGTAATGCTAGCCTTAAACATATCGTAGTTTATTTCTCCCCAGTTTACTAAGTTATTTCATATAGCTTTTAGTGTAGAATAGGCATCTAAAACTTCTTCGCTAGTTAGATCGGAAACAGATTTGCTGTTTAGGTTATTATATTTTTCTCTAAGTGAAGTTAGGTCGGAATTGATTTGATTGTATCATTGTTCAGATTGAAGTTTCAAAGATAAATTATCAGCAGAAATGTAATCGTTATAATCCGCATCATATATGTATTTTTCGGTAATAATTAATTTTTTGTCATAATTGTCCAATATGGAATTTATGTCATTTATAGTAGTTTTCAATTCGAGAATGGAAGTTTCTAAAGTTTGATTTCTTCTTCTGATTGTGCTAGACAATGCTAAATCGGCATTCATACTATCGCTCCCACTTAATAATTCTTGGTAGTCAGCCAAAGTATCATCATATAATTTTTGAGCATCTTTTATCTGTTGTTGTAAAGTTTGCATGGCAAGTTCTTGATCTTGATCAATAGTCTTTTTTTGTAATAGGAGTGCATCGTAATTAGCTTTTTCTTGTATGTATTCTAAGTCAAGATTTTTAGCATCTAGTAAATCTTGTAGGGCAGTTTTTTGAGTATCTATATCCCATTGAGCTTGGGCTACATTATTGTCCAAATCATCAGTAGAAATTTTTGCAAGAACTTGTCATTTTTTTACATAATCTCAGACTTTTACGTTTACTGCAGTTACTTTTCATTGTGTCATAAAGGTCAATTTTTGTGAATCGGCAAATTGAGTTGTTCACTGTAATGTTAAAACATTCTCTAAATCTCAAGTCTGGACGGTAGTTTCCATATCGTAGAAAATTTTAGTTTTGGGAGATTTATCTACCCAAGGTTGCCATTGATATAATATGTATCCAATTATTAGAGTAATTACCATTAGGGCTAGCCAATGTCTTTTGAAGAAATTTTCTTTTTTCATAGTGTTATATTATATATAAAATAACATTATTTAAATTTTTTGGGAATCCTATTATCTCTACCAGTCTCAATTACTCGTTCTTTTAGCGATTTTAATCATTCCATTAGCTCTTTTCATTGTTCGCTTAAGTGATATTCAGATTTTTTTGTTTTGGTAATGAATCATTTCTCTACTAATTCATTAAGTCTTTTGGTTAAGATACTGGTATTTATATTAGGAATAGCTTTCATTATTCCAGAAAATGTATGAATATCTGCATATATGGATATTAGGATGAGAAGAACCCATTTTTTACCCATAATATTGCACAATTCATAGAATTTTGAGTCAGTTAATTCTCTATCAATCTCTTCTAATTGAGTCATTTGAATTTTTATGATAAAATTACTCAAACGAGCAAATACTATTTTTTTACTTTAAAAAGTAAAGTGTTTTTTTGATAGATTTTATACTATAATTATATATACATGATTGAAGTATTTAGAAATAATGTAATTTATTATGTATCATAATATTGTAATTTTGGAAAATATTCGTTCAGCATATAATGTATGAAATATTATTCGTACAGCTGATTCATTATGATGGAATGTGCGAATTGTGTGATATACACCCTCTCCAGTAGATAATCCAAAGGTGTGTAAAACTTCTCTTTGAGCTGAAAATACGGTCTGACTTAGACAATTTGATTTTACAATTGATGCGATAAAAGAAGCGAGAGAAATGTGACTCGAAATTATTGCTGCAGAATTAACAGGAAATTCTGTTTCTTTATGAGAATATGTGAATAAATCGGATAATTGAATCGCTGTTATCTTTTGAAATGAAGTAGATTGAGTAATGGAAAAAACTTTGAAAGAAGTAGATGTTGTGGTAGAAATTCCTATGCAATGAATAAAAGAATCAATGAATGTTGGTCAGAGTACAGCTATTTTTATGCGAGAGTTGAGAAAATCTAAGAAAGTCTCTAAAATTTTGCATTAAAAAATTTTTTCTATATAATTTAATTGTATAATTTTATATTATTGATTTTTCATATTATGAATTTTGGAAAAATAGATGCAAGTATAGATCCTACTGAAGTCAGAATTAGTAAGATTGAAGAGATGCTGAATAGTGCTAATGCCAAGCTATTAAAAGTGATGGAGAATCATGATTTTCCGAGAGAATGAATTGATAAAGCTTTTTCTATCTTGGATTGAATTAGAAATATTGATAGGGAAATTGCTATGAATAAAGGGAATGATAATTATATTAACAGTAAACTTTTGGAACGTAAAGAATTGTTGAGTGAATTGAAAAATATGCTAGATATACTAGAAAAATGATATGATGATGTCTATGATGCAAACTGATATAAAATAGTAAGAAAAGGAAAATATGAGTGATTGGCTGATGAAAACAGTGATTTGATAAAAAATAAAGGCTGAGAACCAATATTTCCTTTTGAGTATTATGATCTTAGTAAGGTAAAAGGTTGAAATCTTTTATACATGGATAAAAATTGAGAACGATGAATGAAGAATATAAAATGAGAAATCTTGTATAAATCTAAGCTTCATTGCTGAAATTTATTTAATTGTGCAATCTTGTTTGATAATTGACGGGCTGCAGTTAAGGTAGAAGATTGAAAGTACTGATTATTAAATAGCAAATGAGAATTGATAGATAATGTTAAGTATGATTATATAACAAACATTAATTGAGTAGAATGAATTTATAAAATTTGGGATAAAAAATGTTGTGGATTGATTGATAAAGAGGGTAATGTGATTTATAAACCTAAAAAGTGTTATGATATTTCTGATTTTAGGGAAATAAATTGAAAAAAAGTTGCAGTAGCTATGAAATTTGGTGAATTTT
>JAEEGL010328331.1_pt1 | contig 26753 bp, 20 predicted proteins | sample 9134231 | NCBI WGS metagenome assembly JAEEGL01 (sample SAMN16246548, study PRJNA631951) | gut metagenome | biome: gut microbiome; feature: rumen; material: fiber-attached | host: Bos | place: Iran: Karaj | collected 2018-10 | reverse complement strand
CAAACGCAGCAGAAAATGATAAGGTTACCATCAGAGTTGGTGCCAGCATCACACCTCATTCTGAGATCCTGGAGATCGCAAAGCCCATCCTCGCTGACAAGGGTATCAACCTGGAGATCGTACAGATCGAGGATTCCATCACACCTAACACAGGCGTTATCGAAGGTTCACTCGATGCAAACTATTTCCAGCATGTTCCTTACCTCGAACAGTTTAATAAGGAAAACAACTCCACTCTTGTCACAGCAGGTGCCGTTCACTATGAACCGTTCGGCGTATATGCAGGAAAGGTAAAGGACCTGAAGGAGCTTAAGGATGGCGCAGTAATCGCAGTACCCAACAACGTTACAAACGAGGCAAGAGCACTTCTTCTCCTCGCTCAGGAAAACATCATCAAGCTTAAGGATGGTGCAGGAATCAACGCAACCATCGCAGACATCACAGAGAACCCTCTTAACATCAAGTTCAAGGAACTCGCACCCGAGCAGCTCGTTGCAGCACTTCCTGACGTAGACGTAGCAGTCATCAACGGTAACTATGCGATCGAGGGCGGCCTCCACGTAAGCCAGGCACTCGCGGTAGAGGCTAACGACGGACTTGCAGCACAGACATACGGCAACATCATCGCTACATCACCTGAGCACGCAGACGATCCTGCACTCGCAGCACTCGTAGAAGTACTCCAGGGACCTGAAGTAGCTGAGTACATCAACAACACATACGACGGCGCAGTAGTACCCCTCTTCGGATAAGACTGCACGCCACACGAAAGAGAGAAGAGAAACATGATCGGGTTTGAATACTATAACCCCGCGAAAATAGTTTTCGGCGAGGGCAGCGAGAGAAGTCTTGCACAGCTTCTTAAGCAGCATGAGGCAACATCGTTGCTCCTGGTTTACAGCGGCGACTTCGTAAAGACTCTCGGCATCTACGATGTCATCAAGGATGCAGTGGATGAGCTTGGGATCAAGTTCTCGGAGAGCGGTGAAGTAGTACCCAACCCGAGCATCGAACTTGTAAGAAAGCTCGTAGAGCAGGGTAAGAAAGACAACGTGGATTTTGTCCTGGCAGTCGGTGGAGGCTCCTCCATCGACACCGCCAAGGCGATCGCTATCGGAATACCGTACGACGGCGATGTCTGGGATTTTTTCGACAAGGGTGTTGTACCGGAAGAAGTGCTTAGCATCGGTGTCATCGCGACGACGGCATCAAGCGGATCCGAGACAAGCAACTGCGCGATACTCTCATACGGAGAGTGGAAGAAGGGCTTCGAGGATGACCGCATCATCCCCAAGTTCGCGATAATGAATCCTAAGTACACCGCGAACCTTCCCTGGTATCAGACATCAGTAGGCATCGCAGACGTACTGGCACACTTGCTCGAGAGATACTTCTCCGATGAGAAGAATTCTGACACAACAGACTACCTCATCGAGGGTGCCATCAGAGCTTTGCAGGTCAACGCGATCAGGCTTAAGGAAGACCCCACGAACATCAACGCAAGAGCAGAGATCCAGTGGCTCGCATCAGTAGCTCACAACAACTTCCTCGATGCAGGCAGAAGAGCAGACTGGGGTTCCCACAGGATCGAGCATGAGCTTTCCGCACAGTACAACATCACGCACGGTGAGGGTATGGCAGTAGTCTTCGTAGCCTGGACCAAGTACATGGCTGAGGTTAAGCCCTGGAGACTCGCACTTCTCGCATCAAGAGTCTACGGCAAGGATGCATATGACTTCGATGAGAAGCAGAGGGCGCTGCTCCTCTCGGAAGAGCTCGAGAAGTTCTTCAAAGGACTCGGAGTTAAGACAAATCTCTCGGAGCTTGGCATCGACGACAAGGACTTCGAGGTAATGGCTAAGCGTGCGACAGCCGGAGGCAACGTCGGGCACTACGTCCCCCTCGACGCACAGAAGATAATCGACATTCTTAAACTTGCACTTTAATACAAAACACATCGAAAAGGAGAAACACAAAATGGCAAGAATCAAATTGGTAGAGCAGAACGAAGCAACAGGTGCTGAGAAGGAGCGTTACGACGAGCTCGCAGGCAGAAACGCAGTAACAAACATGAAGAAGGGTCTTCTTAATGATGCTGCTACATACGACGCATACATGGCTTGGTACACATCCTGGAACAGACTTGTAGAAGTAATCGGCGAGAAGGACGCTATCCTCTATGCACACAAGATCTCCACAACGAATTCATGCCAGTTGTGCTCCCTCTTCTTCATAAGTGATGTTAAGGGCCTCGGCCTTGATCCTGCAAACCTCGTTTACGACGAGAAGGAGACACTCCTTACAACTCTTGCTGAGTCTATTGTTAAGGATCCCACATCCGTTTCTGATGAGCTTTTCGCAGAGCTTAAGAAGTACTTCAATGATCAGGAGCTCGTAGTTATCGTAGGCTTCGCAGGCCAGATGATCGCTACTAACAACTTCAACTCAGTATTCAAGATCGACGTAGACCAGAGACTGCTTCCTCTCGTACAGGAGTTCAAGCCTGCTACATGGAGAGCTGACATTAAGAAGTAATAAATGCAATTGTGACCAACAAGTGCTATCCTCCGTCTTGTGAATAGGCGGAGGATTTTTGTTATGAAGAAGTTTTTGTGTGTGTTGACTGCGGCGGCGATGCTCGGGGCTTTGGCGGGGTGCGATCAGGATTCTGCCGGACGTGAGACGCCGGATGAGAGCCAGAGCATAACCGAGATGTATCGTCTTCCTTCTGATATGGATGCTAATGATGTGATGTTCGAGTTTAGGATCAGCAACGGCGGCGAGGTCTGCTCTGATGAGAATTACTGGGTGAACGATACATACGACGTGTACTATGACGGCCGCGTCGAGTATACCGGGATCTATAATTTGGGCGACCCGCAGTTCCGGCAGGAGTATATGTCGTACGAGGATGTTGCGACGGTCTATGCGACGGCGTGCCAGTTCATGTATTCGCATGATGAGACGGTGAACGATTACAACGGTTGTGATGCGAACTCGTATTCTTTTGTATTTTATGATGCCCACAATGTATATCATCGTCTGATGGTGTCCGACGGCGCAAGGGGGCAGATGGGGGATATCGCTTCGATAATATATTCTTATTTCCCGGATGAGGCGCCGAGTCCGACGCCTGCGCCTGCTGCTGATGATGTGCTCGAGCTCAGCGATGAGTGGGAGATGAGGTTGACGCTCGTTACTACAGATACGGCTGACGGCTATGCGACGCACGTGTCTTATCTTGTAAGCTCAGATGCGACGCTCGAGTATACGAATTCCGACCTGAACGGAAGCACGACAATAATCGATTTTGAAGATCTTTGTCTTGTGGAGAATTTCCTGCGCGACGTACTGTCGGGCGAGATAGAGAATCCTCAGAGCCTTAATACTCCTGACGGGATCCTTTATAACTTCGTGTACACAGGTGAGGACGGCGAGGCGCATTCCATATATGTGACGGGTGTTCCGGACGGCGAGGCTCTTGAGGTGTACGAGATACTGAGTTCGTATTTTGAGTGATTGCTTGCGTTGGTTCCTGTTTGAGAACGTTGTTCATATGACTTATAATCTGCCTATACCTTGAGGGAGGGATAGATTATGAGAAAGAAGCTTGTTTGTCTCCTTACGGCATTGATGGCAGCGTCGGCAGTGATGAGCGCGTGCTCGGGCGGCGGCAGTGATTATGATCCCAATAATATCGGACCTATAGGCTACGGCGCTGACATCGAGTATTCGGAGCCTACGACAGTCGCGACTACGACGGAGGAGACTCATCCGACACAGCCGATAGAGGTCATTACGGCTTCCGGTGATCCTGAGGCGGATGATGCTTTCCACCTTCCCGGAACGGACTTCTATTTCACGAAGCCTGAAGGTTATTATGAGGTGGATATCAATGATGAGATGGATCCGGCGGTGCTCGCGGGACTTAACCAGGATATTCTCAGTTCAACTGTATATACCGTGTTCTATGAATCAGATCTGAATCCTACATACGGCATGGTGCTCATATATGCGAGCGACCGCGGTATCGATGCATATCACAGCACACGTGATGTTCAGATCATGGCGTCCGAGCAGTTCGCCTTCGAGCAGCAGGGTCTTGAGTACAACAGATTTGAAGTGGAGTTCGAACTTGCAGACCGCACTTATACGGTACAGTGTATCGAATCTGTTCCTACTGACGGCAGGGCTCCGATCAGCTGTTTTGTTGCTTATATCGGTGATGATGATGCAGTATATCAGGTTATCGGGATTACGCCTGAACTTCACGGAATCAACAGCCTTCTGTCATCATTCTCTTATAATCCTGTAGAAGAGCATTGATTTTCCATTAATATGATATAATCAAATGGAATTAACAGTGTAAGTCAGTGTCGCAATCGGTAGTGAGAGGTATATGTTTTACTCGGTTATAGGCTTACTTGCCCTAGTCCTGCATTGCATAATCAATATCGAATTTTTGTTGCCCGGTAACACATCGAAGCTTAGTCCTGAGATGCGCAGTTACAGGGTGTTCTTCTGCAGCGTTCTTGTATTCTATGTATCGGATATTCTGTGGGGAACGCTTTCTGCTCTGGGCATAAGACCTCTGGCTTATATCGATACCATGCTGTTCTTCCTGTCCATGGTATGGTCCGTTCTTCTGTGGACCAAGTTCGTTATCGAATATCTTAAGCGTAACAATCGCTTCACTCAGCTTCTTACTTACGGTGCATGGGCGATAGTCACATTCGAGGTTGTTGCGCTGCTTATTAACTTCATCGCACCTATCGTATTCTCGTATGATGAGAACGGAGTCTATCACACGGGATTCGGAAGGATCATCACTTTGATCTCGCAGGTTATCCTGTATCTGTTCACGACTTTCTATTCCATGATGGAAGCTCACAGACAGGAAGAGGGTATCGCGAAGATGAATCACGCATCTATCGGCATCTCCGGTCTTATCATGGCCGCCTTCATATTCTTCCAGGCTCTCGAGCCTAATGTTCCTTTCTATACGATGGGATGTATCATCGCCGGATGCATCATCCACACATTCGTTGTTCAGGGCGAGAAGCTCTATCACAGCAAGGAATTGGGTTCTGCAAAGCTTATCGCATATCGCGATCCGCTCACAGGCGTTAAGAATAAGCAGGCATTCCAGGAGATGAAGGCTGATGTCGATATGAGGATCGATACTTTGCAGCTCAAGGAGCTGGGTATTGTCGTATTCGACGTTAACGGATTGAAGCAGATCAACGATAACCTCGGTCACGAGGAAGGCGACAAGTATATCATCAGCGGATGTGAGATCATCTGTAAGTCATTCCAGCACAGCGCAGTTTATCGTATTGGTGGTGACGAGTTCGTCGCGGTTCTTGAAGGTGATGATTATATGCAGAGGATCGAGCTTATGCGCGAATTCGACAAGATGATGGAAGAGCATGTCCGCGAAGGCGGAGTTGTAGTATCCGCAGGTCTTGATGTATTCCGCGCCGGCCGTGACGGCGACTTTAATTCGATCTTCGAGCGCGCTGACCAGAGAATGTATGAGAAGAAGAAGTATCTGAAGTCTCTGAAGGCGCCGGTTCCGGCTTGATTGTTGTTTGATTCTTGCTTGATTCTGCAAAATTCTACCTATCGTTCTACCTTTTTGGCGATTAGGTAGAAGAGTAGGTAGAATTATGGGCTTTTTCTACCTAGTGTTCTACCTTTTTTCAATTTAGGTAGAAGAGAAGGTAGAATTCATTCGGCAGAGCTTCCGAATCAGCGCGATAAGGTCATCGAGAACCTCGTCAGGCGACACCATCGTGTTATGGTATCCGTTGAACAACAGCAGATCTTTATTGATGACCATTCCTGACTTGAGATAGGTTCTTATCTTCGGAATGTTATCGTCCAGATAACCGTCGTCGTCCAGCCGGCCGAGAAACTCGATAATGAAGCATCTTTTGAGTTCAGGCAGATAGACAACGAAGTCCGGACTATAGTATTTATTGCCAATCAGAAAGACAGGCTCATACTTATAGATCAATCCCAAAGAATCAAGGACCTGAGCGATTATGACTTCGCCTCTTGATCTCATCTTGTACTGCTTATATTCATAATAAGAGTCGGAACGATAAGTATTTGACTGGGGCTTGAGAGAATTCCAGAACTGCTCATCGAGCAAGGGCGCATTCAAGTGAGGATCAAGCGTCAATGATTCGTCAGATGAAGGGATCAACGCCTCTATCAGTTTACGAATTCCGATAAGCTTTTGCTTTCGTTCCATCTGGCTATAAAGAGCTTGTCCCTTGGACGATGACAGCTTGTGTTCAGTGTATGTTCTGTGGTCAGGCAAGAAGTTATAAGCTCTTATAACTTCAACATCACCATGTCTGCCGATCTTGATGCTCGGTATAGCCAGAAGTTCCTGTTTTATCAATGCCAGCCGCGCCTTGAGGAAGGGAGCCGGCAGCCTGTTTATGTTATTCATAATAAGTACCCGCTTATTCCAAAGATGAATTAACTCTACAGAATTAATTTGTCGAAAACACCTACGAAATCACGACAATTTTCGACAAACAACAGCACTTCACCGCGATAAACCAGTTGACTCGATTAATACTTCGCGTTATGATGTATATCGCTATAGGGGGTATATATTATGGCTAATACAATTTCCAGAATGATTGCCGCTATTACGGCTGTTACAGTTATCGCGGGAGTCTCAGTTCCGTCACTCGCATCAGAGAACGAGACACCTTCCGGAATTCCGTACGAAGACTTGGGAAGCCGCATCGAAGAATGGGCTGACGAGAATCCCGACGGTTATCCGTCATTCGCAGTTGCTGTTGTTGACGGCGACGGACTGATCTACTCAGGTGCGTTCGGTTACACCAACTATGAGGAAGGTATAGAGGCAACACCCGATGACTCAGTATATGAGTGGGGATCCTGCTCCAAGACAATGGTCTGGGTAAGCGTCATGCAGCTTTGGGAGCAGGGAAGGATCGACCTTAATGAGGACATCCGTAACTACCTTCCTGAAGGATTCTTCCATAACTTAAGATACGACGCGCCCATCACCATGATGAACCTCATGAATCACGATGCAGGCTGGGGAGAAGCCACATGGGCGTTCCAGGCGACGACTGAGGACGGCATCATGGACCTGGGCGAGTGCCTTCAGTATTCGGAGCCTGTTCAGATGTACAGACCCGGCGAGGTATCTTCTTACAGCAACTACGGCGCGGCTGTTGCCGGTTATGTAGTCGAGTGCATCACAGGCCAGCCTTACTGGGAATATGTTCACGAGAATATCTTCGAGCCTCTCGGCATGGAGCACACATCCATCAAGCCCGCACACGATGACTGCGAGTGGGTTTACGAGAGAAGAGCAAACAATAACACATATGCATATAACGGAAATGAGTGGGTATCCGCAGGTGACCAGCTCGTATATATCATGCCGTATCCTGCAGGCGCAGCGTGCGGTTCCGTTGAGGATATGGCGCTTTACTGTCAGGCGTTGATAAGTGATGCGAATCCGCTTTTCGAGCGGGAGGAGACAAGAGACGAGCTGTTCTCAGCCACCATGGCGTACGAGTACGGCGACCGGACATTTGTGGCGGGCTGCCACGGATTCTGGACGGGTAATTATGAGTATGCCGATACCCTCGGACACAACGGCGGAACTAACGGCGGCTCTGCGAACCTCGAGTTCGACCTCGAAGACGGCATCGGTGTAGTAACGCTCATGAACGGCAGCGGCGCGGCTCATCATGCGATGCTCGAGCTAGTATTCGGCCCTGCTGTGACTGAGATCCCCGAGGCAGCTTCGGGTGACTGGAGTGAAGCGGATCTGTCAGGACTTTGCATCAGCGCCAGGTCCTGGAGACACGGTCCCGTCAGATTCATATCTATGCTCGGCATCATGCCGATAACGGCAACTGCCGAGGATGAGTACGATGTCGCGGGCATATACACTATAACGAGACTTGATGAACACACATACTGCATAAGCGATGACGAGTCCGTAATGCTCGCTGATTACAGGGTGCTTGACGACGGCACGCAGGTGCTCAACATCGGTTCTGCGGGCTACGTTACTGAGAAAGGACTTGCGGGAGAACTGCTGCTTCTCGTGGCGTACGTAGTAATCGTGGCAGCGGCGGCCGTGCTTCTCATCATCAAGCTTATTAAGAAGCTTGCAAAGAAGCTCAAGCCTTACCCCGGCGCGAAGCTTATCACGGCAGCGCAGCTCGCGAAAATCGTCTCCCTCGGCGTCATAATCTGCTGGGCCTCGGTAATGACTCTGCAGTACGGATTGTATAAGTGGCAGGGCATAACGGGCTGTCTTGTAGAGATGGTGTGCTTTATCGTATGCGGCATCTCAGCGGGCGTGTCGGTCAAGGCTCTCATCGGCGGCGAGAAGGGCAAGTTCAAGTACATCGTAAATGTACTCGGCAACGCTTCCTTTGCGGCGGCAATGATCGTGTTTGAATTAATGAAGTTCTGGTCAGTTTAATTAGTAGGAGATAGATATGCATTTTGGTTTTTCTTACGTGGGTCTTATTTATCTTGCGATGCTGCTCATACCGAACGGTATCTGGACTAAGCATCAGCCGAAGGGTTACGCGGATTATGCGGCACGCGAGAACAAGATCCTTCTCGCGTTCGAGCGCGTCGGACAGTTCATCGTCACGCCGTGCGCACTTATCTTCTCTGACTTCAACCCCCACGGCTGGAACTTCTGGCTCGTCGTGCTCGGCATCTCATTTCTCATGATGGTGCTTTACGACATCGCGTGGGTGCGCTACTTCAAGTCCGCGAAAACAATGCAGGACTTCTACCGCGGCTTCTGCGGCATGCCTTTGGCGCTTGCGACTTATCCCGTGTTCGCGTTCTACCTTCTCGGTGTGTACGGCGGCAACATCTTTATGATCTTCGGTGCCGTCATTCTCGGCATCGGCCACATCGGCATCCACGCACAGCATGCGCGTGAGGTCTACGGCAGGAATCCTAAGAAGAAGCTGCCCGTTCGAATTATCCTCGGTGTGTTGAAGTGGATCTGCATCGCTGCCGTTGCAATTGTTCTTATTGCACTTAATACCGTTATCGCATTCAGATGCGGAAGACAGATCAAGCGCGCGTTCGCTTACAGAAACGGCGTGAACGAGCAGGTTTATGTTCAACTTGACGGCAGTGAGGGGTTCATTAATGTTTTCGGCGAGTCCGAGTCGAACCCCGTTATCATCTCGCTGCACGGCGGTCCCGGCGCACCGACGTCTTTTGTTGACTACCACTGGCAGGATTACCTGGCAGATGAATACACGATTGTCTCCTGGGATGAGACAGGCTGCGGACGATCTTACTATCACAATGCCGATGTCAATCCCGACAACGCAGATCTCACGTTCGAGCAGCAGCTTGCAGATCTCGATGCGCTTGTAGATTACTGCTGCGACAGATTCGGTCAGGATCAGGTCATCATCCTCGGCCACTCGTACGGCTCGATGCTCGGCTCTGCTTACGTTATGGCGCATCCCGAGAAGGTGTCCGCATATATAGGTGTCGGTCAATGTGTTAATGAGACCGATTATTACGGCGAGGTTTATGCCTATGAGGATGCTCTCCGCATCGCGCAGGAGAGGGGCGACGATACTTCAGCGATGGAAGCGGCTTATGAGGATTTCATGTCCGACTTGTCGCTTGACCACCTGCTGATGCTTCGCGAATACACTTCCCAATATCACCCGCAGACGGATATGTCGGATACGGCTACCGCGGCTGCTGTTTTCTCACCTGTGCTGGGTGTTGATGACGTAAGGTGGTATTGGCTTGAGATCAAGGCCACGATGGGCGATCCATTCTACATGGAGCTTCAGGCGCCGCTCGAAGAGACGATGATGAACTTCAATCTTTATGATATCGGGCAGTATCAGGTTCCGGTCCTGTTCATCTCGGGCTCGTGCGACTGGGTATGCCCCGCGGAACTCGTCGAAAACTATGCGTCTGAGCACGGCCTGCAGTACGTCGCGATGGAAGGCTGCGGCCACTCGCCTCAGGGACAGCATCCCGATCAGTTCGCGCAGATCATCCGCGACTTCCTGGGTTGAGTAAGTAACGAGAGGTAGAAATATGTCTGAGAATGAAGCAACAGTAAACGAGCAGCCGGTGAAGGCGAAGAAGAATATATTTAAGAGAATCTGGGGCGGGATTAAGAAGCCGTTCGGGTTTATTAAGAGGAAGAGCGAGCCGGCCAGGGATTTCATGAAGAGCGGGCGCGCGGGAGCGATGATATTGGAGCTCATTCTCGCTTCGCAGTTTTGCTGGTGGATCATCGATTCTTATACATACAACAAATTCAACGCGATACTGATATTTATCATCAGCATGGGCCTCGTCGCGATCGTCACGGAACTGTGCACGCTGATCTTCAAGCTGTTATTCGCGGGCGGCAAAAGGCACAGAGGTTATTTCATCGCTGCATTCACCATGGTGGCATTTACAAACATTGCCGCGAATCAGGCTGAAGCTATCCCGGGCGCGCTTCTTTTCTCATATGCGCTCGCACTTGCAGTCGATGTATTGGGAAGGATCATCTGGGGCTTCATCAGGACAAAGAGATTCAAGCAGGTCTTTGCCTACATCGCACTCGTGCTCTGCGCTGCGGTAATCGGCGGATATGCATACACATACCATAACGACATCTTCGGCGACAGCAGGATCGAGTTCTATACATCTTTCGCACCGGCAACACAGACCGCGCAGGCTCAAGGCTTCGATGCGTACATGCAGGACGGTCCTTATACGGTTGAGGAATTAAGTTACGGCCCTGAAGAAGACAACGACATCGTAACCGACACGCTAGATTTCACGATCTACGATCAGACTGAACTCGAGGGTCTCGACGCGCTCACGGATGCGTTCAACGACTACGATTTTGCCGAGACTCCGGTGAAGGGCGAGATCTGGTATCCGCAGGGTCAGACGGACTGCCCCGTTTTCTTCATCGTTCACGGCAACCACGATTCTTATGTGCCGTCTTATCTCGGCTACGATTATCTCGGTCAGTCGCTCGCATCACACGGCTACGTTGTCGTCTCTGTCGACGAGAATATCATCAATGCGTCTGGTGTCGGCAATGACCTGAGAGCAATTTTGCTCCTCGAGAACATGAAGGTTATCTTCGGCCTTAACGACACGGCAGGAAGTGCAATTGAAGGTCTCATCGATGAGGACACGGTCGCGATCGGCGGTCACTCGAGAGGCGGCGAAATGGTGGCGACTGCTTACCTCTTCAACGACTTGGACTACTATCCGGAGGACGGCAACGTCGCTTTCGACTACCACTTCAACATCACATCCATAGTCGCGATCGCGCCTGTAGTCGACCAGTACAGACCGGTCAGCCGCTCTGTCGAGATCCAGGACGTTAACTACCTTCTCATCCACGGCTCTAACGACCAGGACGTCAGCTCCATGATGGGCGAGAAGCAGTACAACAACATAACGTTCACGGGCGAGACAGACGAGTTCTACTTGAAGTCAGAGGTCTACATCCTCGGCGCGAACCACGGTCAATTCAACACGCAGTGGGGACGTTACGACAATCCCGGCGCATGCGCGGGTTACCTGAATACTCATAACTTCTTAGACCCCGCCGACCAGCAGTTCATCGCGTCTTCTTACATCAGGGTTTTCCTCGACACGACACTTAACATCGACAACACATATGAGGAGCTCTTAAGCAACGTCGACGCGTTCAGAAGCGTATTGCCTGACACGGTCTACATTACAAACTACGAAGACAGCAACTTCGAGCAACTGTTCTCGTTCGACGACACGGTTGACATTGGAGCCGCACAGACAATAGAAGTAACAGGCGCTGACACATGGACGATCGCTGTATACGACAGAGGCGACCAGGGCGAGAGCGATAACTACGTGCTTTCAGTCGAGTGGGAAGAGGAGTCCGCGCCCGAGATAAGCATGAACTTCGACGCGGTGGACTTGAGCAACGGCTACATCTCATTCGCGATCGCGGACATGAACGAGATTGAAGTCGAGGATATCGAAGAGGGCTTTAACTACTCCGTCACGCTCACTGATATCAACGGCAATACGGTTACCGTCGACAACCCGACTTTCGTATATCACACGCTCGCAGTACAGCTTTGGAAGGATGACGTTTTCTTCGGCTCGTATGAGTATAAGCATCAGCTGCAGCAGGTTGTGATCACGGCGGAAGTTTTCGCGCAGACGGCAGACTTCGACTTCACGGCAGTCGCCGGCATGACGATAACAACTGACGGCACCACGGCAGGCGAGATCATAATCGATAACGTCGGCTACTGGCAGGCGTAAGCGTTAAAACAGTACAAGAACGCGGGAGTACATAATACTTTTGTCCGCTAATGTGTATAATAGGATGAAGTAATTCTTGGGAGTATTAAGGAACCTATGAACGCTGTGGGGGAGTTTATTAAGCAGAATCTGTTGTGCGACATCCTGGTCGGACTGGGATTGTTGTGCGTCATCATCTTGTATGTAGTGATACCGATCGTGTCTAAGAAGACAGGCCGTCATTTCTCCGGTATCCCTTTTGTTGCGGGTATTCTTATCGCGGCGGGATTTCTGACTTCACCTGTTAAGTGGCTCGCGATATTTGCTTTGCTCGATATCAGCATTCCGCTGTTCTTTATTAAGTTTATTCCCGATATGATCATGAATAAGAAGGACAGTTATAACAGAGATATCCCGGCTTTCATCGGAGGCTGCAAGGTTGTCTCGTATACGCCTTATTACAACAGATACTACGATCATAAGATCCCGCTTGAAGATAACCCGGAGGTGTTCAAGGTCTGCCCGGTCGAGAGATTGGCGATCATTCAGACTGAGACGGGTTATGATCTTCTTGGTCTTGATTATCAGTTCAATGTGGTCAAGAGAGATTCGTATCACACGGTTAATGAGTGTAAGAATAATTCGGTTCCTAAGGCACAGAAAAGGTGGATTGACGTTAACAGATAAGTGATAATTGGTTAGGCTATCAGTCATCATTTAAGGAATAAGGGAGGATTTTAAAAATGAGTGCCGGCAAGATTTTTACAGGTGTTTTTTGTCTTCTTATCAGTCTGGCGTTTCTCGGAATCGGCATATGGATGCAGTTCTACAGAAATGACGGCTACGTGGAGACTACCGCTACCATCACCAAGATCGAGAGGATCGCGAACGGAAGTACTACGGGAAAGAGCAGGAATCACGGAGCTTTCGTTGCTTACGTCGAGTATGAAGTCGACGGTGTGACATATTCCGGACCGAGTGATGTCTGGGAGTCAGGCATGGTAACAGGACAGCATGTAACTATCTACTACAACCCCGATAACCCGGCCGAGATGGGCGCTGATGCAGGATGGCTCGGCTGGTTCACTATGGGTATCGGCGCTGTGTCAGTTCTCGCTTCCTTCGCGATAATGTTCAAGAAGGATTAAGACAATTCACCACACATAGACTACAACTGACCACATAATCCACCTGGGGGCCAATAAGCAATGCTAACATCTCCTCATCAATGAATGAGGAGATATTTTTATGCGTGGAAACAAAGGGATAGCATGTCTGATGACTGCGGCCGTGGCGCTCACCGGCTTATGCTGTATGAGCGGCTGCGGCGCGCAGATCATCGAGCCGTCTAATCCGGCAGAGCAGACCGAACCGACACTCGGACCGGCAAGGGCTCAGGATGACTACTACAGATTCATCAATGAGGATAATATCGTGAATGCCGAGTTCGAATACGGTGAACAGAGCGCGGGCGAAGCGTTCGATGCGCATCTGGTCCAGGATCAGGTCGAAGGGATCATAACTGACTGCGTAAACGGTTCGGGTTACGAGGCAGGTTCCGAAGAGTATGTAATACAGAATGCTTATAACTGCTTCATGGCTTACGACTTCGAGTCGGGAGAAGTGCCCGAGCAGCTCGATCAGATCCTTCACGAGATCGACGGGATCAGCTCGATCGAAGAGTATCTTGAGATGGATGCCGGGCTCATGAGAGATTACGGAGTGCCCGGAATCTTTAACTTTGATATCGATACTAATTACCTCGGCGTCGATGAGTATATCTTAGGCTTCGATGTGATCAGAGGCGTTGGCGATGTTCAATTCAAGGACCTCGAAGATTCTTACGCTCCTCTTGATACTCTTAAGACCTTCGGCAGCGCCGTTATGCAGGCAATGGGTCACGATCAGGAAGAGGCGGATGCAGCAGGTACACAGTATGGATATCTGGTCATGGATATCTATAATGCCACTGACCCTGACATACTTAACGAGATAATGCCCTTCATGTACATACAGGAACTCTCACTCGACGAGATAGAGCAGGTGTTGAGCAATGCAGATTTTACGGCGTACCTGGAGGAATTCGGTATCACCGGCATCGATAAAGTGGCAGTAACCGACTTAGGTCAGCTTGAAGCGATCAACAATATGCTTACCGAAGATAATCTCGATGCTCTTAAAGTATGGTTGATGTGCAGGTTCGCTCAAAAATACAGCAGGTTCATCGCAGGCGGTTATCCTGAGCTCGCGGCTTATGCTTCCATCGACTATGCTTCCCGGGAAGAGCAGGCGATGCATGAGATCAGATATGAATTCACAGGCTGCACCGATGTCCTCTATGTCGAACAGTACTGGAGCGATGAGCAGGACGAGGCGTTAAGATCCATGTGCGACGACATCAGGGAAGGCTACAGAGATATCATCACTAATGCCACATGGCTCTCGGAAGAGACCAGACAGGGCTGTCTTGATAAGCTCGACAACATGGTATATGTGACTGCAAGCAACACCGGAAGACACGACCCTTCGTACTATGCAGGTCTTACATACGACAACTATCTTAACCTCTACATTCAGATGCAGCAGCTTGCGATCCAAGAGAAGATCAGTCATCTGTACGAGGAATACGACAGGACTTCCACGTGGATGTATATGCAGGAATTTAACGCCTGCTACAATCCGTCATTCAATAACATTACTATCACGGTCGCCATCACGAACTCACCGTTCTTTGATGTAGATGCAGATTACTACACCAACTTAGGCGGCCTCGGCATGGTAATCGGTCACGAGATGGGTCACGCATTCGACAGCAACTGCATTCTCTTTAACTCACAGGGTGCATATGATCCTGACTGGATATCTGAAGAGGACTATCAGACGCTGCTCGAGAGAAATCAGGATGCCGTCTCTTACTTCGAGGATTACTTCACGATCTTCGGTGTGTACCACGTTGACGGCGAGCAGACACTCGGCGAGAACTATGCAGACTTGGGCAGCATGGAGTGCATAACGTCGCTTGCGCATAACGAGGATGAGCTGAGACTGCTTTTCGAAAATTACGCGAGGATATGGTGTGCGAAGACGGTAGACGAAGCTCTTATCGATCAGCTCGCGACAGACGAACACAGCCCCGCCATGATAAGAGTCAATGCGATACTCGCGACGCTCGATTCTTTCTATGAAGTTTATGACGTGCAGCCCGGTGACGGTATGTATATAGCCCCTGAGAACCGTATCTCAAGATGGTATTGATAGGGGGTGGAGTAGATATGGGATTAATACTTAAGACAACATTCAAAAACATATTCGCCAAGCCTTTCAGAACGCTTCTGGTCGTCGTATCGATCTTCATATGCGCGTTCGCAGCTGTGTTCTGCTTCGATCTCGGAGGCTCGATGAAGGGCATCATCCTGAATATGTATTCAGGCATGATGGGGGATGCAGACATCATGATATCCGGCGGTAATCCGGATCTTAGCAGACTTCCTGAGGACTTCCCGGCATACGATACCATCACGATCAATGCATTCACGGATTCCGTCTATACTGACATCCCGGGCGAATATGCATTCGTTACCATGAAGGATGTGAAGATCTACGGCGTCGATATGGAAGAGGCTTCGGCAATGAACCTCGTCGATATGTATGAGCTCGGAGATAACGAGGCGATCATCACGACAGCAGCGGCTGAGGCTTACGAGTGTGAGGAAGGTGATGTGATCACCGTTCACGATAACGCGGGTGATCCGGTAGATCTTACGGTAGTAAATATCATACCTACAGACACATTTACGTTCTTCTTCAGAGGCGCGACGGTCATCGTTAATATGAATACGTCCGATATCCTCTCATGCGGCAAGGAAGCTTCTCATTACTTCCTTCTGGACATTGCGGATGACGGCGAAGCGAATGCGGCCGTAGAGATACTGAAGACAACATTCCCGAACAGTTCGGTCGACAGTTCCGTTCTTGACGAAGGCACGGAAGCACAGCTTGATCAGATATTGGGATTCATGTTTCTTCTGTTCGCTGTAGCTTTCCTGCTCGTAGTATTCATCACGGCTTCGATAAGCAACAGGATCGTCTCTGAGAGAATGTCCTTCATCGGTACTTTAAGAAGCCTCGGTATGAGCTCCCTCGGTACAGGTCTCGTGCTCGTTCTGGAGAACGTCCTTTACGCGATCCTCGGCGCCATTCCGGGTGTCTGGGTATACACGCTTATCAGACCCGGACTCTTGTCGTCCTTGTTTACGGTCCAGCGGGAGGACGGAACAAAGATCACGGATCTTCCGGTGCCCGAACTGTCGGTATTCCTTGTAAGCGCAGTCATCATCGGCGCGATCCTCGTAGAGTGCCTGATCCCTCTTAAGGCTCAGCTTAAGGCGCTTAAGACATCTATAAGAGACATCATCTTCGATAACAGAGACACGGAGTATAAATTCAGCAAGTTCGCTACAGGGCTCGGCATCTTCTTCGCGGCAATAGCTGTCATCACTTTCTTCATGAGAGAAGACCTTTTCGCTGCGGGTGCATGTCTTATCTCGGCTGTGACGGCCGCGGCACTCCTGTTCCCGTGGGTGCTTAAGTGGGTCACGAACTTTATTGCCGGCCGTGCTTACAAGGCGGAGAACGAGAGGTGGGCACTCGCTGCACGTGAATCCGGCACGCGAAAATCCTCCGTATCCAGCGGCACGCTCTGTGTTACTTCCGCTGCGATGTGCATCATAATCGTGTGCCTCGCGACGTCGATAATCTCGATGTTCAACACCAATGTCTACGACTGCGATGTCAAAGTCGACCTCATTGCTCAGCCCAAGTACTTCACTTTCGTAGAGCACATGGACGGCGTCACGGATACTGAGTATATTTACTGCAAGCTGGATTACATGCAGATCGAAGGCGAGAATCTTCTTAGCCAGGCTTACGGCTTCCCCGAGGGCGGCTTTAGAATGTACAACGGTCTTCATAACCTGCCCGCATCCATGGAGGACGGCACGATCCTCGTCGAGGAGTACTGGGCAAACCGTAACGGCTACAGTACAGGCGACGAGATCACGATCACTTTCGATCCTGACGGAGTGTTTCCTATCGAGAGAACGTTTACCATTGCAGGCTTCTTCATGATGGATAAGTCGCAGTCGATGAAGAATAATTTCGTCATTACGCAGTCCGATTACATAAGTATCTTCCACGACTTCCCGGGTATGCTTCTGATAAGATCCGATAATCCGGAACTGACTTCTCAGATGATCGAGACTTATGCAGTCGGCAAGATCAATTCTTCCCAGACGATAGCGGAATTTCTTGAGGAGACCGCTTCCCAGGGCAAGGCGGTAATAAGTGCTCTTTACGTGCTCATCATCGCGGCCGTCGCCATGACATTCATCGGCATCGCGAGCAACCAGCTTATAGGCTTCGAAGGCCGTAAGAAGGAGTGCGCGGTAATGGTGTCTACATCCATGAACAAGAAGACTCTGTCAGGCGTCCTGTTCCGCGAGATGTTCATCACCTCGGCTGTATCAGCGACACTCGGTGCGGTGCTCGGCACGTCTTTGCTGTCCGTCATCAAGACCGCCGTCATGAATTCCGATGTTGTGTATATGGAGTTCACGGTCGACCCTAAGTTCGTTGTCGGCCTGTGGGTCGTGATGACACTGGTATTCGCACTCTCGGTGCTGTTCCCGATAAGAAACCTTCGTAAGATGAAGCTGTCTGAGCAGCTTAAGTATGAGTAATAAGGAGATATAGAAATGAATACGATCATAGAAGTAAAAAACGTAAGCAAGACATTCGGCAAGAACACGAATCTCAACCGGGTCCTGGACAATGCCTGCATGTACGTGGGCGAAGGCGAGTTCGTCTCCCTGATGGGCGCTTCCGGTTCGGGTAAATCCACTCTCCTTTACCTGATCGGAGGCCTCGACAGAGAGTTCGAGGGCAACATCAGCCTGTGCGGCGAGGACATCGGTTCGCTGAAGGACGGCAAGCTCTCCGACTTAAGGCTCAAGAACGTAGGCTTCATCTTCCAGTTCTACAACCTGGTCATGAACCTCAACGTCGAGGACAACATCATGCTTCCGGCTACCATCAACGGCCGTAAAAGAAGCGAGCTTAAGCCGCAGCTTGACGAGATACTTGCGCTCACAAGCCTCACGGAAAAGCGAAAAGCAATGCCCGCGACTCTCTCGGGCGGCCAGCAGCAGCGCGTCGCCATCGCACGTGCACTTCTGACGAATCCCCAAGTGATCCTGGCAGACGAGCCCACGGGTAACCTCGACTCGAAGTCGACGAGGGAGATAATGGAGCTTTTCGCGAGGCTTAATAAGGAGAAGGGCATGACGATACTTCAGGTAACGCACTCAGAAGAGTGTGCGTCCTATGGCACACGCACTGTGAGGATCGACAGCGGCAAGACGGTAGGATGAGGGGCCCGCGCGCTCCCGCTTTTCGCGCCGTCCGCCGCCCCGCCATAGACAAATCTAGAGACAAAAATCGAAAACTGTCTCCGGTTTTGTCTCTGTGGTGCTCTCAGAGACAAAAGTAGAGACAAAAATGAAATTCTGTCTCTGGAAATCAAGCCTGAGAAAGAGGAGTTAAGAAAATAACACACAACGTTAAGGTTAAGTTAAGGTTCTTCGATTTGTCCGTTAAGGTTACACCCGTACAATGGCATTGTAAGATCAAACGAAAGGAAGGCAACTTACAATGACAACATGGAAAAGGAAAGAGATTAAGGCAAAGGCAAAGAAGAGCTTCAAGGATAACTTCTGGAAGTGCGTAGCGACGGCGGTCATCCTCGCGATCGTAGGCGGCGGAACCGCAGGAGCTTACGGAGGAGTCAACGCTTTCCACAGGAATGATTCCGACGAGGCACACACGATCAACGTTGTTGATGAGGACTGGAACTTCGATATCGAGCTGACTAACGGAGAAGACAGAGACAGCGATGAGGTAACAGGAAGCCTTGAAGAAGAGCTCGACAGACTCGACGAAGAGACAGAGAACATCGAGATGCCGACGGAAGCTTATGTAGCATTCGCAGTGGTAATGACAGTTGCAGCACTCTTTATCTTCGCGATCGCACTGCTTATCGATGCATTCGTAGTTAACCCTCTCGAGCTTGGCTGCAAGAGATTCTTCAGAAGAAACCTCGACGAGCCTGCTTCTATGAGCAACATCGTATTCGCATTCGATTCGAACTATAAGAATATCTGCAAGACGATGTTCTTAAGAGACATCTATCAGACACTGTGGACAATGCTCTTCATCATTCCGGGTATCGTTAAGGCTTATGAGTACAAGCTCATTCCTTACCTCCTCTCTGAGAATCCCGATATGACAACAGAGGAAGCTTTCGCAGAGTCCAAGAAGCTCATGAAGGGCAACAAGTGGAAGGCATTCGTACTCGATCTGTCATTCATCCTCTGGGATATCGCTTCCTTCCTCACATGCGGAATCGCAGGTATCTTCTGGGTAAATCCTTACAAGGCATCCACACAGGCTGCTCTATATGAGGCGATCAAGTACGGCCCTGCAACACAGGCATAAGATGTCCTCAACAATGAGAATGGGGAAAGGATAAGATATAATAGTCAGGGAAAACCCGGCGGGTACAACCGCCGGTTTTCCTCATGGAAGGAAGTAGTATGGCGATAAAAATCCTGGTTGCAGATGACGAGAAGGAGATAAGAAATCTCTTAAGACTTTATCTCGAGAATGAATCATATGAAGTAGTCGAGGCGGCGGACGGTCCGTCCACGCTCGAACTTATCCGTAAGGAGAAGCCGGACCTTTGTCTTCTCGACATCATGATGCCGGGCCTCGACGGCCTTCAGGTCATGAAGAAGATAAGGGAAGACAGCAACATCCCGATACTTATCATCTCCGCGCGCACCGCTGATGCCGAGCGCATTTTGGGACTTAACCTCGGCGCGGATGACTATATACCGAAGCCTTTTAACCCGCTCGAAGTAGTGGCGCGCGTGAAGTCGCAGTTAAGAAGATTCCATGATCTTGGCTCCGCTGTGACCGCGGCACAGAAAGAGGAACTAACGGTAAGAGATCTTACACTCGATACCGACTCGTGCGTCTTAACAAAAGGCGATGAGAGCATCGAGCTGACGCCTGTGGAATTCAAGATCATGGAGCTGTTCATGAGAAGCCCCGGGAAGGTCTTCACCAAGCAGCAGATCTACGAATATGCGTGGGGGGATGACTTCATCGTCGCTGACAACAACATCATGGTCTCGATAAGCAAATTAAGGACCAAGCTTGATGAGGAAGACCCGTCAAGATACATCAAGACCCTCCGCGGCTTGGGATACAGGATGGATAAGTAATGACCGAGAAGGATCTTCACCGATTTATAATCAGAGGATTCGTAAGGACCGCGATACTTGTCGCGGTGGTCGAGTTCGTCATGCTCTTCGCGATCATCAATGTCCTGATCCCGCTTCTTATCGACCAGTTCTTCCCGTATATCTACGACGTCACTTCCTTCAAGGAACTGTGGAATCTTCCCACGACGACCAAGTGGATCATCGTCATGCTGATGCTCGGAACTTTCGTAATCTCCGTTATGCCTCTTGCGACCGGCGCGGTCTTCTTCTCCGGAAGAGTTACGCGTAAGTTCAGGGTCTACGAAGCCCAGCGTGAGGCTGAGCGCGCCGAAGTCCAGAAGCAGCGCTACCTCATGATCTCCGACATCGCGCACGATCTTAAGACCCCCATGACTACTGTCTCGGGATATGCCAAAGCGCTTGCCGACGGCATGGTAAAAGAGGATCAGGAGAAGGAGTACCTCGAGGCGATCCGCGACAAGACTTTACGCATGAACGACATCGTGCAGATGCTGTTCGACTATGTAAGGCTCGACTCCGAAGGCTTCGCGATCAATAAGATTAAGATCGATATCTGCGAGCTCGTAAGAGAGTGCGTCGCGGCTGATTATACTGACATCGAGAACAAGGGCGATGAGCTCGAGATAGACATCCCGGACACGCCTCTTGCTTATGATGCGGACAAGATCCAGCTGTCGCGCGTCATCAATAATCTTCTTACGAATGCCGTGAAACATAATCCTTCCGGCACGACGATCGGCGTGTTTGTGAAGGAGGAGCCTGACGAGATCCGCGTGTATATCGCGGACAGCGGAGAGGTGATAGATGAGGAGCTGGCAAGTAAGCTTTTCGAGCCGTTTGTTATGGGAGATAAGTCCAGGAGCACGGCAGGCGGGTCAGGACTGGGCCTGTCGGTCGCGCAGAAGATCGCGTCGCTTCACGGGGCGGTGTTGAAGCTCGTGCAGCGGCCGGAGATGGCGCGGTATCAGCTGGGGGAGAAGTACAACAAGGTTTTCCTGCTGATCATGAAGCGTGCGGAGGTGTAGTGTGCGCATAGCCGTTGTCGACGACGAAAGTGTTTTTCGCAAGCAGATCACGGAGAAGATCGCGTCGCTGTATGGGCGCGAGGACGTGTCGTGCTACCACTACGCCGACGGGGCCGAGGTCATCCGAAGCTTCGAGAACGGCTTCGAGCTGGACGCCGTGTTCCTCGACATCGAGATGAAGGAGCTCGACGGCATGAGCACCGCGAGGAAGATCCGCGAGTATAACAAGGAGATCCCGATCATCTTCACCACGTCGCACACCGAGATGGCACTCGACGGCTACGAGGTGGATGCCTTTCGCTTCCTGAGCAAGCCGATAGACGAGGAGAAGCTTCGGCAGGCGCTCACCGACCTCGAAAAGCTCTTGAAGGTCGACAACAAGATCGTGCTCCGCCAGGACGGCGAGGACATGGTCTTCTCCGTGTCGGAGTTAAAGTTCGCCGAGGCTTCCAATAATTCCGTGAGGTTTGTGTTCGCGTCGCGTGTCGTCGAGCAGAGAATGAAGTTCAGTGACGCGATGAAGATGATCGATGAGAAGTCGTCGGATTTTATTAAGATCCACCGCTCGTATTATGTGAATCTCGGACATGTGGTAAAGCTTAATTCGAGTGATGTCTTGATGGATAACAAAGAGCTGCTGCCTGTCGCACGAGGTGCATCGGCGGCGGTGAAGAACGCGCTGTTTGACTATGTCAGGAGGACGGGACGGTGATGGGTATAATCCGGGCTTTAATGATCATCTGCCCGATCGCCTTGTCGGCCATCTTGTTGTGCTATTTTATCGACGGGGTGCTGAAGTACGAATTTCGTAACAGGAGGCTGACTTCTGCCCTGACGACATTGGTTTTTCTGCTGACAGGTGTGTATCTGTACTTCTCCGCCTCAGCCCTGAAAATCAACACCATAGTCGTATCGACTGATGATCCGACAATCCTTCTCTCGTATCTGATAGTGTTCATTATTATCGTGGTTCAGCTCTCGGGCAAGGTGTGGAAGAGAATCTTAATAGCATTCCTGTCCTTCGAGATCCTAAGCTCGATCACTACTATCTTTCTAAGCTTCGCGATGATGGTAGCGGAAGGTCTGGATATCTTAAGCGAATCGGCAAGAATCGCGCTGACTTTGTTCTTTGATTCGATAATTATTTTTCTGGAGTTCGCTTTCCTGGTCGCCATTGACAGGGTAAGAAGAAAGAATGACAGCGGCCCTTTGCCTATACCTGTAGTACTTGCGATATGGTTTTTCTTAAGTTTATTTACCGGCTTGTTCGAGATCGGTTACCAGGATGAGGTTGTCATATCGTCGAGCGGTATTGATAGGAAGATTATTCAGGCTTTCCTCATGATTCTCGGCCTGGCCTTCATGTTCATATTCTTCTACGTAAGATCTACGAGGCGAGAGAGGGATAATCTGCGTGAGATGAATGTTGCTAATGAGGAGCTGGTAGAGACTCAGACTCGCTACTTCGAAGCGTCGGCCGATGCGGACAACAAGATCCGTGCGATCAAGCATGATATGCGTAACAATCTGCAGGTGCTGTCTCTGCTTCTTGAGAGCGGCGAGTACGACAAGATGCGTGAATACCTCGAGCAGTTAGGCGGCGAGCTGTCGTCTGCTGATATCAGTTCACATACGGGTGATGTGATCGCCGATGCGATCATTACCGATAAGAAGCAGAAGGCGTTGTCTTGTGGGGCAGTGCTTAATGTGACGGGTGTGATCTCCGGGGTTGAGTTTGCTGCTGTCGATATGTGTAAGATCCTCGGTAATATCCTCGATAACGCGATCGAGGCGGTGAGCGATGAGAGGCTTTCCGATGTTGATGTGTCGCAGAAGGTTATCGATCTTGTGTTTAAGAAGACGGATAAGTTCTTCATGATCTCGCTTGTGAACCCGTGCGCCGAATGTCCCCAGATCAAGGACGGGCTTATAGATACGTACAAGTCTGATAAGAAGAATCACGGCTTCGGTCTGAAGAACGTGCGCGAGGCCGCTGAAGCTTACGGCGGCGAGATGTCTTTGTCGTGTGAGGAGAAGGCGTCTATCTGCATGTTCAGGACGGAGATCATGTTCGCGTTGCCTGAGTTGACTTGATCTTCTCGATATAGTAGTATCACCACAGAAATTGACAAGGAGGAACACCGATGAAAGTTACTGTCTGCTGATGTTTTATACTACCTCGCGGATAAGTCTTTTTACGTGTTCTTTTTATTATTTGTTGTTTGATTTGTACGATTGCCGCGCCGTTGTTCGCGGCTTTTGTTTTTACCGGTGAATTACTTATCCGGCGGAGGATCTTAAAGGAGATTTCTATATGCCGATGATAACAATAAAAGATCTTACATTCGGGTACGACGGTTCGGATGAACTGCTTTTTCGGGATGTAAATCTCACCTTGGATACCAGTTGGAAGCTCGCACTGTCGGGGCGTAACGGTAGGGGAAAGACGACGTTCTTTAAGCTTCTTAAGGGGGAGCTTCCGTATAGCGGTTCGATTACCGGAGTGCCGCCGGTGGTTGAGTTCCAGATGGATGAATTGCCTGATAACGAAGAGTGGCGTGTCCGTAAGGAGCTTAATCTCATGGGCGCCGATCCTGATATTATGTGGCGTCCGCTTGATACACTGTCCGGCGGAGAGAGGACCAAGCTGATGCTCGCGAATCTGTTCGCGTCTGATGGTGTGTTTCCTCTTATTGATGAGCCTACTAATCATCTTGATCGCTTAGGGCGTGAGGCTGTCGCTTCGTATTTGTCTGCTAAAGAAGGATTCATACTGATCTCGCATGACCGCGCGTTCCTTGATCAGTGTACGGATCATACTTTGGTGATTACCAGAAGCGGCGTCGAATTGGTTGCCGCCAAGTTCTCGACATGGTGGGAGAATAACGAGCAGCGCCAGGAGTCTGAACAGGCTCGTAATGCTCAGATCAAGAAAGAGATGAGCTCCATCGAGGCGGCCATGAAGAAGAATGCGCAGTGGTCGCGCAAGGCCGAGAGTGACAAGAGCCGTGCGAATTCGAAGGTGTCGGAGAATCATCTGCGCCGCGCATATGAGGGGGCGAAGGCCGCTAAGTTAATGAGTCTGTCGAAGAACCTCGAGCAGCGTAATGAGAAGAAGCTATCCGAGAAGCAGGCATTGCTTAAGGACTTCGAGCGTGAGCAGACGTTGAAGATCACCGGAAGTACTCATCATGAGAAGACGCCTGTGATCTTGAAGGATGTGTCGGTCTTAAGATACGGCGAGGTCATTGCTTCCGGTATTGATCTCACTGTTGAGCGCGGGAAGAAGATATCTTTGCAGGGTGCTAACGGATGCGGTAAGAGTACATTGATCAAATATCTTGCCGGGGTATCTTCTGATGAGGGGATTACTGCCGAGGGGGATATTCATATTGCTAAAGGTCTTAAGATATCGTATGTCGGACAGGATACTTCGTCGTTGAAGGGTTCGTTGTATGACATATGCGCTGACCGCGGAGCTGACAAGACTCAGTTCTCGACGATCCTTGTGAAAATGGGATTCACGGGCGATATGCTCTATCGAGATGTCGATGCGTTGTCTCTTGGTCAGAAGAAGTTCGTGATGCTGGCGTTGTCACTGTGTGAACAGGCAGATGTATATCTGTGGGATGAGCCTCTGAACTATATCGATGTCTATATGAGAAAAGAGATCGAGCGACTTGTGCGTGAAAGTGATGTAACCATGCTGTTCGTCGAGCATGACCGGGCGTTTGTTGACGCTGTGGCGGATGAGGAGTATGTGATCGGGTAAGTTCCGGGTTGCGATCCGGCCTAGCTGGGGACTAGAGGTCTACCGGACGGCTGATCCGGTCGGTTTCTAGTCGTCTATTTGCCGAATTCAGCCATTTTGGGGACTAGAAGTCTACCGAACGGCTGATTTGGTCGGTTTCTAGTCGTCTATTTGCCGAATTCAGCCGTTTTGGGGACTAGAAGTCTACCGAACGGCTGATTTGGTCGGTTTCTAGTCGTCTTTGGGGGCTAGACCGCCCCGCGGCCGCGGAATTCGGTCAGCGAAGGACCGCAGAACCGCCCACCGTTAAGAAAGAATGACAAATACAAACTAACTGTGAACAATCACCCGCAAAGCCCCAAAAACAACAACTCGATATTATAATAAAAGAATATTGATACATTAGGGGTATTGTGCGTGAGTGAACTGAGGACGCCGAACTATATAGATAAAGCGGCTGACAGGAAAGACAGCAGACTGTTCCGTCCATCTGTCATCATGCTCATTATCGCGGGCACGGTCCTTAATCTTGTCCTCTCATGGCTGATGAGACAGACGGACCTGCCGTTCTACGTTGATACGGTTGGAACGATCCTCACCACAGCATTAGGCGGAATCATCCCCGGTATCATTACGGCGTTGATCACCAATATCGTTAACTTCACGATGGACGGCGAGTCGATCTTCTACGCCTCGCTCAATATGCTCATCGCGATCGTCACCGCCGGTTTCTTCGAGAGCAAGAGGAAGAAGAATCTTCTCCATCACGTACTGTACGTTCTCGCGATCGGCTTCGTCGGCGGTGTCATCGGAGGCTTTATCACATGGTTCCTCTACGGTGAACCTTCAAGCGCTCCTCTTACCGAAGCTATCATGGAGCTGTTCCGAAATGCCCTCAAGTGCAATACTTTCTGGTCATTCCTGCTCTCCGTATATGTAACTGATATCGTAGACAAGGCAATCTCCTACATCATCGCTATCTGGATCATGTACATCCTTCCGGATAAGATCAAGAAGGCCGTCCACCTCACAGGCTGGCGGCAGAAGAAGCTGTCGAAGGCCGACCAGAAGGCTGTCCGTAAGAACTTAAACGGCAAGGTCTCCATCGGCGCGAGGACCATGATCCTCGTCATCTTGTCGACTTTCCTCATGACGGTAATCGTCACAGTCTTCAGCCTTATAAACTACAGACAGTATTCCAAGGACTGGATCGCCCAGAATGCCGAGCAGGTCGCTATTCTTGCTGCCCAGCAGATCGATGCGGACAAGGTCGAGGACTACTTAAGATACGGCTAT
>JAEEGL014165449.1_pt1 | contig 26754 bp, 26 predicted proteins | sample 9134231 | NCBI WGS metagenome assembly JAEEGL01 (sample SAMN16246548, study PRJNA631951) | gut metagenome | biome: gut microbiome; feature: rumen; material: fiber-attached | host: Bos | place: Iran: Karaj | collected 2018-10 | reverse complement strand
GTTTCATTCGTGCTGGCAGGGCTAAGTTTCAGATTCGGATGGCTCATGCTTCCAAAATGGGTATCGTACGCCGGTGCGGCGCTGTTCCTTACCGGATATGTGCTATTTGCCGAAGTGCTGAGAGAAAACACATATCTGTCCAGGACAATAGAGGTACAAGAGGGGCAAACAGTAATAGACACCGGCCTCTACGGCATCGTTCGCCATCCCATGTATATGTGCACACTCTTTATGTTCCTCTCCATGCCTCTGGTCCTCGGGTCGCTGCCGGCGTTCCTTGTGATGCCGGTATATATCCCTATTATTTCAAAGCGGATAAGAAACGAAGAGCACGTGCTTGAGGAAGGGCTCGTCGGCTACCGGGAATATAAGCAGCGTGTACGCTGGAAGGTCCTGCCACATATCTGGTGAAAAACATAACTGATTGAATACATTAAGAGGAGGAGCAAGATGGAATTCTGTGAAGTAATAAAACAGCGCTATTCATGCAAGAAGTATTCCGGCCGGCAGGTGGAGGATGAAAATCTCGCTGCCATCCTTGAGGCAGGCCGCCTTGCACCTACAGCAAAGAATCTGCAGGAGCAGCATATTTATGTTGTTCGCGATCCTGCGGCACTTGCAAAGATCGATACCGTCACTCCCTGCCGTTACGGCGCACCTACTGTGCTGGCTGTAGCCTTTGACAGTGAAAGCGTATTCACTTACCCCGGCGGCAGCCGCGATTCCGGCATGGAAGACGCCACAATAGTCGCCACTCATATGATACTCGCCGCCGCAAATGCGGGAGTAGACAGCTGCTGGGTCAATTTCTTCGATCCCGCCGAGCTCAAAGAGGCTCTCGGTCTGCCGCAGCAGGAGGAACTGCTTATGATCATGGATCTTGGCTATGCAGCGGAAGGAGCTGGTCCCCTGCCGAATCACTTCAGCAGAAAGGCACTTGATCAAACCGTCACCTATATCTGAGGCTAGTGCAGGAAAGCAGATCATGACAAGGAAGGAACTAATCTCATATATCAACGATCGCTATTCAACAGAACCGGAGCACCCCTGGATGGACGACAATGTCATTTTCAGGCACCGTGACAACAGGAAGTGGTTCGCTATCTCGATGCAGGTGCAGTATCACAGGCTCGGCATCAAAAAGGATGGTCTGGCTGATGTTGCAAACATAAAATGCGGGCCGCTGCTCATGGGAGCTTACCGCGGCAAACCCGGGATACTCCCGGGCTATCATATGAACAAGGACAACTGGCTCACTATCTTACTGGACGGAAGCGCAGATGATGATCTCATAAAAGAACTGCTTCAGATAAGTTATGACATGACCGGCATGAAAACGAAAGCGAAGCGGTACAGGAATGATGAAACATCCGGTCCGGCATTTTGAAAGGAATTCCAAATGGAGAGAGAAATACTGCTTCTCGGGGATCCGAGGCTTTATGAAGTGTGCCAAGAGGTAAAACGGGAGGAACTTGACGAGCTCAGACCTGTTTTCACCGATATGTTCGACTGCATAAAAGCCATTCGCCGCGATTACGGCTTCGGCCGCGCAATTGCTGCACCTCAGATCGGTGTGAGCAGTAGACTCATCTGCATGCTCACAGACAGACCATATGTCATAATCAATCCCTCGCTCGAATTTGTCGGAGATGAGATGATGGAACTGATGGATGACTGCATGTCCTTCCCTAAACTGCTTGTAAAAGTCCGCAGATACCGTCACTGCATCCTCCGCTACACGGACGAGAACTGGAATAAACAGGAGAAGCGGATGGATGACGACATGTCGGAGCTTATTCAGCATGAATATGACCATCTTGACGGCATACTGGCCACCATGAGGGCAATAGACAGCAAGTCATTCGTGATAAAAAAGTAAGCGCAAAAGAAAAGACAGCCTGCACATATTTTGTGCAGGCTGTCCTTGATTCAGACCATTATTTCATACAGCGTTCAATGCCCGCTTGCCGCGGTAGAGCGCACAGTCTCCGGGAGAAGCATCCCGGACTATGAGCCCGACTTCAAACGGCTCCGCATAGGATGAGAGCTGTTCTCTCAGTCTTTGAACATCTATATTGCCTCTTGTCAGCACCAACACATTCAAGCATTCATTACGCAGCTCATAGCGGCAGTCGACCACGCAGGATTCTGCAAAAACGATACTGTCGAGCACAGCAGCGTTCAGTCCTTCCGGCCTGCGTTCTATCCTATCCAGCCGAAGTGCAGCGCTGCCACAGGGACAAGGTTCCGGCAATATACGGGTGAAATCCCCTGTGCGGTACCTGATGAGAGGCATGGCTTCCATCCCGACAGTGGTTATTACAAGCTCGCCAAATTCGCCTGCAGGCAGAGGGTTGCCGCGTTCATCAATTATCTCTGCTATAATGTGGTTTTCTCTCAGATGCATTCCTTCATGAGCCTGGCAGCATATCGCGCCGGCCATACCCATCTCTCTTGAGCCGTAATGGGGAAAAAGCCTGCTGCCGAGCAAATTCTCGCAGCCGGTTATAACGCTCTGAGGGCATGCGTCACCACTGACAAGCGCACGACGCAAGCTGCCTCTGCCGCAGTATCGCAGCAGTCCCAGGAGCTGTGCGGGCATGCCCACGAATGTGTCCGGTTTTTCGCGCTCAATCAGTTCCGCATATTCACCGTAGCACAGGAAAGGTCCAGTCTTCAGAGGTCGTGCCCCAAGGCGGTTTATTGCCTCGCTGATAAGCTCTCCCAATCCGAAGGGGCCGGAAAACGGAAAGCATATCAAAGTTGAACTGCCGGGAAATATGAGTTCCCCCAAACCCGCCATATAAAGCTGTATAGTATTCTCGATATCGTCTTCTGTATAGAAAACGCGCTTTGCAGTCCCGGTAGTGCCTGAGGTAGCATCTGAAAGTACTCGCTGTATCTGTGACTGGGAACAAAGCATCAGTGCACCTGCATTACCAGCAAGATCCTCTTCTGTTGTAAAAGGGAGAAAAGATATCTCCTCCAGAGATCTCAGCCTCTCCGGCAGATTCCTGTAGAATCCTCCACGTTCATTCTCGCGTGCCAAAAGGCGATTCAGCTTTTTAAGCTGGATCGCCTTGATCGTTTCTCTGCCGATCCCTGCGGTCAGTCCCTCCTGCCTGGCCATCAGATCATCCAGACGGGAAACGGGAACGGCATTCACAGCAGTCCCCTTTCCTGGAGAATCTCCATACATTTTTCAAATGTGGCTGCGATTACCTGCGGGCAGTATTCCACTCGCTTGGCAGGATTGCCCTTTGTTATGTCCCTGCATTCAATGCCGCCGTAGTCTGCGGTCATTTCCTCCTCGAACCATTTGGTGAATTCACCCAATGCCGGCTTATGCTGCGGATCATCATAGCCTGTATCCTCACCCTTTCCGGTAAAGTATGAGATAAGGCAGGCTCCACCGGTCATGCATCCGCAGCAGTTTTGTGAAAAGCCCACACCGCCGTTCAGTCCTCCCATAGCCTTAACGAAACCGGGATTCTCTTCCCCAATCGCATCCAGCATGAGTATTGCCAATATCTGGCCGCAGAAATAGCCGTAACGGCTAAGTTCCATTATCCTGTCAAAAAGGTCCATCTCATCAGTCCTTTCTTCCTATCAAAACAAAATAACGGCTTTTCCCTTTCGGGATATCGCAGCACGGAGATTCATCCCTCCAGAGAGCTTCAAGATAATATTCCAGCCACAGTTCTGTCATATCCTCAGAACAGACGATATCAAATCCGGCATCCCGCAGCATTTTTTCAGGTTCGGAAAAGAACACGTCTGAAAGCAACAGCTTTCCTCCTCTACGCAGTAAACGGCACGCTTCCCGCAGCGCTCCGGGCTGGTCGAATGACGCGAAAAAAGAGCACTGACTCAAAACCGCGTCGAAGCATCGATCCGGGAATGATGTTCTGAGCATGTCTCCCTGTTCGACATCCGGTGAACGCGGCTCAAGATCTATTCCGCTTGCAGCGATCCCCATCGATCTCATGAGTAAAACCGCTTCTCCGTCTCCGGCACCCATATCAAGCACCGCATCTCCTTCGCGCAGTCCCGCAAGCTCAAGCAAGTGCAGAGTATGCTCTTTACCGCCGGGATGGCTTCTCATTTATCCTCCAGTGCCCTCTCCACGGACGCCACCTTGCCCAGCGCCAGTTCCTCAGGCACATATACGAATCCGCACACGGGACATACGGGAAGTTCCACCGGAAAGCCGTTATCCAGATACATGAACTTGGCCTTTCCCTTTATTAGAGGGACATTACATTTAAAGCATCTGAGTTTCCCCTGCGGGTCGATCGTATAGTAATTCTTCTCAACAGCCATAATCAGCCCTCCCGTTTCACTACTTTCATCCGATGGCTCCATGTGCGGTGAATTACATAACCACCGTCCGCCATGCTGAACTTCACCCAGAAGGTAGCGTTTCCAACACGGCGGCGGGCAACCAGCAGTCCGTCTTCATCCTCTATGGCCTCTCCGCATGTGCGAAATTCATCCATCACGGAGATCACATCCTCGACGAGGATCATTCGGTCATCCATCATGGTCCTGGCTTCATCGGTGAAAACGAGCGGATAATCCAGTTTGTTCTCCATAGGCTCCTCCAGCCATATCTCCTGAAGCAATTCGTTTTTCAGGCTCAGTCTGTTTTTCCGTTTTTCACTAATATCCGGCGGACTGCCGGCGTCGGTTCCATAGCACAGTTCCAGAATATGCCTCGATTCCCTGCCCTGACGGGCAAAGCGGTCTCTGCAGGCCATGCAGTAAGAGATATAAGGTGCATCGCTGCGCTCGAGACATTTTTCCGTCATTTCAGACGCCACTTCCCTGTTGGCATAGGCGGTGAGCCCGCCGTAACCACAGCAGGGCGAGCGGTCGCCCGAATAGAGCGTATCCACGAGTTCACAGCCGAGTTTTCTGGCAAGCGTTCGTATTGCCTGCTGTGTTTTCTCATTTCCGCGTGCTCCGCATGCATCGTGCAGCGCAGCCGGCCGCTCAAGAGCATGCGCGCCTTCCGGCAGCCCCAGCTCCAGCAGGATATCCCATATTCCGCGCACTTCATGTTCACCAAAGGAACTAAGCTCACGCGCACAGCTGGGACATGCAGCGATTATAACGGGATCGCCAAGGCGGGCAAGCTCATTATCCAGCAGCTCATGCATCTGTTCCGCCATCTGCGTTCTTCCGGCCCAGCCTGCAATGGAGCCGCAGCATCCCAGCATAAGTGCCACACCGCCTTCCATCCTGCTGCAAAGGTCGCTGTACGCGGCCTTCACAGTTTCGGGAGCTATGGCAGCTGCCTGACAGCCCGGGAAGAACACATATCTGCACTGTTCATACCCCGGCTGTGGCCTTGACAGGAAGGCCTCTCCGTTTGAAAAGAGCATATCCATAAGTGCAAATTCATGTGGTGCAAGCGGCATCTTATCCGTTGATACCATATTACGTCGAGCCATAAGACAGACCCTCGCCATATCGAACCCATTTGGACACACCGCAGTGCACTGCCCGCACAGCGAGCATGCGTTCATGGGTTTGTTCAGCTGATGGTCACCCATGATTATCTGGGTATTGTTATATATCTCCCTGGCAAGAAGGCCAGGATGCTTTTTATAATGCTTCAGATAAGCGCAGCTTTTAAGACATTCCTCACAGTGACATGAGATACATCTTCCGGCTTCCTCTGCTGCCTGTTCCCTGCTGTATCCGGCCTCAGGACAGGGAACGCGTTTAAGGACTTCCGCCTCGCTCAGATCGGTATAGAGTCTGCTGTCAACAGGGCCTTCCTGCCCGCGGGTATTGCGGGGATCCAATCCCTGGGCCAGTCTGTCCACAGTGAGCGCAGCTTTTTTTGCGCCGAAAGCAGAATCCAGAACCCCGTTGGTCTTTCCGCTAACCAGTTCCTGCGCTTCGCAGAACATCAGTCCAACATCGGTTTTTGCGCAGGGAAACAGTTCATACCTTACATCATCCGACGCACACAGAACGTCAAACGATGCTTTTTTATCTTCATAGAACGCCGTATCGATGCAGCAGTTGAATTCAAATTGAATGTCCTTCCCCCGCAGACGTTTAAGTTCTGCCGCGAAAGCTTCATCATCAAGGAAAGGCGCGCATTCGCGCAGATAACTCTCATGGGAATCCTGAGTACAGAAAACGGTCACGGGATATGCTTTTTTCTCAAGTTCTCCTGCCAGCATCAGTGCAAACAGGCCTGAACCGAGTACGGCAGTACTTTTGCGCTTCTTGCTGCGGAATACGCCGCCGAGCCTGCTCTGCTCTCCGAAGCGTGCAACAGCACGCTCGACCTCACTGATCAGCACTCCTTCGCCTACCTCATTCAACCTGCACTTTGTCTCGCAGGGGGCTTCGCAGCCTGCTGAAAGTATCAGAGGGAAAGGCGCAATCTTTTCATAAAGCTGGAGGGCTTTTTTGAAGTTACCGGAGGCCGCGGCCTCGAGAAATCCCCGCACATCAAGCTTGAGCGGGCAAGCAGCGCAGCAGAAGGGCGGCTCCTCGTATACACAGCGAGCCACCATGCTCTCCATTTCCTCTTTTGATATCTTGTTAACCTTATATACGTGTGTGGAGCCTCGCTCCTGTATCTGACTCATAACTGTCCCTCCGGGTCAATACGGAATGGAAACGGGGATGCGGGATAATTCCCACATCCCCATTATAACACGGGTATAAAATGCTCTACAAGAAGTTATCAGTTCTCCAATGCCTTCAGAGCGGCAAGCACTTTGTCCGGGCGTGCCGGTATGCGAGTGATGCGGGCTCCGGTGGCATTATAGATGGCGTTCAGGATGGCGGGGTGAGGAGCATCCAGCGGTGCCTCGCCGCAGCCGGCAGCTCCATAGGGGCCGTTCGGGCGGTAGGTCTCGACATAATGCAACTCGATGTCATCGGGAGCGTCGTTCGGGTAAGGTATACCACACTTGAGCAGGCTGGTTTCCTTCGACAGATCGTCAAAGTCCTCGCTCAGTGCAAGACCGATGCCCTGTACGAGTCCTCCATAGAAGTTGCCGTCGACGAGGAGCTTGTTCATGATTGTGCCAACATCAGCAACGCAGGTGAACTTCTCGACCTTGACCTTACCGGTCTGGGTATCGACGCATACTTCGGGGAGGAAGATGGTGTACATATAGGTGGCGAAGGGTTCGCCCTGGGCGGTGTCCTGATCCACAGGATGATCCGCGCAGTAGGTGGTTACCCAGTTGCCCTCGACCTTCAGCTTCTTGCCGTCGGCTACCATCTCGTCATAGGTGCGGTAAGTGCCGTCGTCCTTCTTCATCTCAGCGAGGAGTGCTTCTGCTGCGAGACGGCAGGCATTACCGGACATGACCTGAGAACGTGAGCCGCCTGCAGGGCCAGAGTTCGGAGTGTACTTGGTGTCATTCATGACGAGGCGGATCTGCTCAGGCTTGATGCCTGCCTGACGCAGAGTCTCATGAGCGGAGACGAGCGCACCCATATCAGCACCCTGGCCGTGATCCTCCCAGGAAACATATATGGTAACCGTTCCGTCCTTGTTCAGCTCAGCAAACGCGGAAGACGCGTCGACGCCGTCGAGTCCGCAGCCGTATACGCCGAGGGATACACCTATGCCGTATTTATAACGTCCGTCAGATGCGGCGTTCTTCTCGGCAACTCTCTTCTTTCCTGCTTCATAGAGCGGGCGGGCCTTGTCGAAGAGTGCTTCTTCGCAATACACATCAGGAGCATAGCCTGTCGGGATAGTGGTGTTTTCTGATGCCTTGTAGCAGTTCATAGCGCGCATCTCGAAAGGATCGATGCCCATCTTGGCCGCCAGGCAGTCGATGGCAATATCAGAGCCCATGAAGGACTGAGGTGAGCCGTATGCGCGGAAAGCAGAGCCCCATGCATGGTTTGTGAACACGGTCTGGCTCTTGTTGCGGATGGAGGGAATCCCGTAGCCGGCGCCGGTGAACTGGCTCAGACGCATGGTGAGCAGGTCGCCGAACTCGGAGTACGGGCCGTGGTCGACATAGTTATCGCCCCAGAGAGCGAGGAGCTTGCCATCCTTATCCGCAGCGAGCTTGATGTGCATGAATGCAGGTGAACGCTTGCCGGTGTAGGTGATGTTTTGGAACTGGTTGAAGTTCAAGGATACGGGCTTGCCTATGATCTTGGCGGCAGCACCGATAAGAGCCTCGTTCGTCGGTGAGAACTTGTAGCCGAAGGTACCGCCGGCGTGGTTCTGAACGATGCGGAGCTTCTCCATCGGTACACCGATACCTGCAGCGATCATCGGCATATGCAGATGGATACCGATGGACTTGGAGTGCACGGTTACCATGCCGTCCTCATCGATATAGCCGTAGCCGTTGTCCGGCTCGATATGCAGGTGGGGCTGACGTGAGCAGTAGCTCTCGATCTCGACCTGCTGTGAATCGGGTATGCTGTTCCAGTCGAAGTCAGGTCCCTTAATGCAGTTTGTCTCGTAGAAGACGTTCGGGGTACCAGGGTGGATCTCAATGGCATCGGGTGCCATTGCATCGAGCGCACTCATGTATGCCGGGAGCTCTTCGATATCTACCTTGACCGCATCGGCAGCGGCGCGGGCGTGCTCTTCTGTGTCTGCAGCAACGATGGCAATAGCATCGCCAAACTGGAAGATCTTGTCGGAGCAGAGCACCGGACGCTCAAATCCGTCGGTTTTGTTGTGCTTAGGAAGCATGACCAGGCCGTTGATCTGGTTGGTGCCGCCGGCAGCGAGGATATCCTTGTAAGTAATGACCTTCACGACGCCGGGCATCTTTTCTGCTTCGGAGGTATCGATGCTCTTGATGTTGGCATGGGAGACCTTGGCCTGGGTGAGGGCAAGGCGCAGGCAACCGGGCATCTTCAGTGCGTCGTCGGCACCGAAGTCCCATGTGCCGGTAACTTTCTGTGCAGCGGAGGGACGGATGTACTTCGTGCCCTTGATGCTGTCGCCGGTGGGTTTGAATACGAGGTCTTCCTTGCTCATCTCACCGCGGAGAACCGCTGCTGCGTCCATGACTGCATCGACGAGGGGCTTGTAGCCGGTGCAGCGGCAGAGGTTACGCTGCTTGTTGAACCAGTCGCGAACTTCTTCTCTTGTGGGACTGGGATTATTCTCGAGAAGAACCTTTGCGCTGATTATGAAGCCCGGAGTGCAGAAACCGCACTGTGCGCATCCGTGGGCCATCCATGCAACCTGCAGGGGATGCATGTCGCTAAGGGTGCCGACACCTTCGATGGTGGTGATCTCGGCGCCATCGGGGACCTTGCTCATCTTTACAATGCAGGACTTGGTGACCTTGCCGTTCATGATGACGTTGCAGGCTCCGCAGTGGCCTTCGCCGCAGCCGATCTTACAGCCGGTCAGCAGCAGATGCTCACGCAGGACCTTTGCAAGAGTCTCGTCCTGTTCCAGGACCAGGTTCCGGGTGACGCCGTTGATGACAAGTGTTTTTCTTATCATACGTTTTCCTCCTGATAAATATAATTATTTTTATTATTCCCTGTTCAAGGGTCGTGCTCAGCAGTTCAGTGGCTGTGGCCGCCGCAGCGGTCGTGGTCGGGGCCTTTCCCGGAAACATCCTTCACGCGTTCTATTCCGCGAGGAGTATAGAAGACCAGCTGAGAAAGACTGCCGTCCAGATTCTCTCCGCTCAAGCGGAGAAAGTTTGCATTCTCGAAGTAGTCGATGGGAAGATCACGCCGGAAGACCTCACCTGTATTCTCATCACGGACTTCAATCGTTACCTCGTGCGCGATTATTTCAAAAAGCTCCTCGCCCATCGGTACCACCCCCTATATCTATACGTTATTATGCATTTATATTATACTCTTCAAAAAACTAAAGTACCAAGTTACAACAAAAAGCAATTCGCAGAAGTTGCGAATTGCTTTTTGTATATACTGTACAAGCTGATACTAAATCATACAGACATTATTAACAAATTAAAAAGCTATTACCAATGTTCCGTTCACATCGCAAAGGGGCACGGCCAATACTTTTCCGTGTTCCGCCTCCCAACGTTCCAATGCTTTTCTAACTCCAGGCAGCTTCGGGGCGTTATAGTCATGGAGGAGCAGGTATCCTCCTTTGTTGATCCGCGGCATGAAGAAGTCCAACCCCTCCAGTGTGCTCGTCTCAAGATCGGCATCCAGTGAGACAAGCGCAAATCGCTCCGCATCCAGTCCCACCGCTGTTTCCGGAAAGAGTCCGGGACGTATCACAGCCTTTTCAGGGTGCGGCAGTGCAGCAAGCACAGTCTCCACGGTGGTATTGCGGTGAGCCTCTCTGAATCCCGCTCCACAGTCCCTGCTCTCCTCCGGATCGAAGCCCGCAAATGTATCGAAAAGATAAATCGTTCTGTCAGGCAGGAGCTCATTTATCCAGCGGGCAAAGGCTCCCCTGTTCACTCCCAGTTCCGCAGCTGCTCCCGAAACATTTTCAAGTCTCATGCTGATGGCTTCAAGAGTCTTCAGGCGGACATAGTCGTTATCCGAACCCGGTCCCGAAATACGCTCCCTTTCCGTCCACAGCGGTACACGTATGAGTTTTTCGGAACAGCGAACTCCTTCAGTGAAATGCTCACCAAGCAGTTTTCCCGCCATGTCGTAGCTTTGATTCCGATCAACTGTCTTCATATGGTTTTTCAGATAAAAAAGCTTTCCGGCGCCTATGCCAAGTTTTGCACATTCTCTTTCCACATGCTCCGCATCGCGGCTTGCCACAATAAGGATGTCGAAATCGCTTCCGGCAAGCTGATCCAGTGAGATGACAGGCCTGCCTAAAAATGTTCCTCCGCCCTCACGTTCAACAAAGGCCTTGACTTTCTCCGCAGGCAGCGCCGAGTCGATAAGGCCGCCTGCACCGCATCCCGTGCCATAGACATATATCTTCATATTCATACCGCCTCTCTGCAACTATAATAACATGAAGCACCACCGGATGCACGAAAAAAGCAGCCGCATGCGATTTACAAACAAAAAACAATCGTTTATACTGATAAAAAATGATAACGGTCCGAAGCGAGGAGAATGGATCATGATCAATGCCGCCCTGATTGTAGCAGCAGGCATGTCTTCCCGTATGGGAGACTTCAAACCCATGCTAAACATTGGCTCGATATCCATCGCCCAGCGTGTTGTAGCGACCTTCCAGCAGGCAGGTGTGGATAAGATAGTAATGATAACAGGCTATAACGCCACCATGCTTGAACGGCATCTGAGCGGAAACGGCATAGTGTTCCTTCGGAACGAGGAATACCGCAGCACTCAGATGTTCGACTCAGTATGCATCGGACTGCACTATCTGCGTGACAAATGCGACCGCGTGCTTTTCACACCTGTGGATATTCCGCTCTTTACGGCGGCAACAGTGCGCAGACTGCTTGAAACAGATGCCGCACTCGCCTGTCCCGCAGTGGACGGGGAGACAGGTCATCCTACGATGATCTCCGTCTCTCTCTTCGACAGCATTCTTTCCGACAGCGGAGATAAAGGACTTCGCGGTGCGCTCGAACGCTGCGGAGCTGAGATGCTGAAGGTCCCTGTAGAGGACAGGGGCATCCTGCATGATGCTGATACCCCGGATGACTACCGTGCTCTGCTCAGATACCACAATGAGCAGCTCGTGCGACCCGTTCTGAGCGTATCACTTGCAAGAGAGAAAGTGTTTTTCGACGGTCGTGCCGCCATGCTCCTGCAGCTCATCGATGAGACCCAATCCGTACGCAGTGCCTGCCAGCGGATGCAGATGTCATATTCAAGCGGTTGGAACGTCATCCGTACACTGGAAAGCCAGTTGAACCGCACTCTTATCAGACGCAGTCAGGGAGGGGCCGGCGGAGGCAAGAGCAGCCTGACTGATGACGGGAAGCAGCTGCTGGAGCACTATGAGGCTTTTTCCGAAGCGCTCCGTGAACAGGCCGTATCGCTATTTGATGATTACTTTGAGGGCATATTCTAATGCGCAGGATCTACTTTATACGTCACGCAAGGCCGGACATACCCTTTGGGGAAAGATGGTGTGTCGGCAGCAGAACGGACTTCCCGCTCGGGATATACGGACTGATACAAGCCTCGCTTCTAAGTTTTGAACCTGAACTGAAGAATCTTGATACCGTTTTCTGCAGCAGTCTCAGCCGCGCCCGCGAAACGGCCTTATCCATCTCACCTTCCCCAGTAATGATACCCGGTCTCGAAGAGCAGGATATGGGCGAATGGGACGGTCTTTCCTTCGCGGAGATAATGAAGGGCTGGCCGGAACTCTATGCCGCAAGAGAAAATGATCCTTATACTCTGCCAGAAGGTGCCGAAACCTATAAGCATATGGCTGAAAGGTTCAGAGGGGCAGTTTTCCGCTGCATCGCTGAAAGCGAGGGGGACATTGCCATTGTAGCCCACAAGAGCAGCATATCCACCATTACTGGCAGCCGTGAGGCGCTCGGATGGGCAAGTGTGTCCACTGCCGAGTTTGATCATGACATGCTGAAAGCAACCGATATCGGAATTCAGCCTCATCCCGCTTTAAATGACGAGGTATGTGACAGGATGATGAGCGCCGCCGGTGCAGATGAGGCTCTGAGAGCACATTGCACGGCAGTGGCAGATCTTGCCTGTGAGTTCTGCAGAATTCTTGAGGCAAAAGGACTGCAGCCTGACATGTCGCTCGTAAGAAGCTCTGCACTTCTACATGACATCGCCCGTGCCCAGAGAGACCATGACGCTGTCGGAGCTAAATGGCTGCTTGAGCTTGGATATCCCGATGTTTCTGAAATAATACGTCAGCACCACGACCCTGACAGCACCCAGCTGAATGAGGCGGCGATTGTCTTCATAGCAGATAAGTGCATCCGCGGTGAAAGCCGCGTCACCATAGAGGAGCGTTTTGCGGGCAGTGCAGACCGCTGCCGGACCCGGGAGGCAAAAGCGGCTCATGCCGCCCGTCTGGAAACGGCGCTTCGGATCAAGACAGAGATAAACAGGATCTCCGGAGATACTGTTATAGAATAGAGGGTACAGATATGCCAAATATATACGCAGAAATACTTTGCCGGCTGGCTGAAAATCAAGCCGTGTCACTTGAGACTGTGATAAGGAATGAATCCGGCAATATCAAAAACGGCCTCATACGCCGGCTCACCGGAGTAACTCCTGTGACAGACGTTAAAGGCCGCAGTTTTGCGCGCGTGACTGCTGAAGAAACCGAAGAAGGACTCTGCATCCGCGAGCCCGTGCTGCCTCAGGAGAGGCTCATAGTCCTCGGTGCAGGCCACATAGCCCTGCCGGTTTGCTCATTCGGAGCTGCCTGCGGCTTCTCAGTATGCGTTGTGGACGACAGGCCTGACTTTGCAAACCGCAGCCGCTTTCCTGATGCAGCCGAGGTGATATGCGACAGCTTTGAAAACGGAATTGCGAAGCTTGAAGTCACGCCCTTTGACTATATTGTGGTGATCACAAGAGGCCACCGGCACGATGCCGACTGTCTGCGCGTCCTTCTACCGGGTACAATGCCCGCCTACCTTGGTATGATAGGGTCAAGAAGACGCACGACGGGGCTGCTTCAGATGCTCAGAGATGAAGGCTTCGATCCTGACCGCATTTCAAAAATATGCACACCAATCGGGCTGAACATAGGCGCCGTGACTCCAGGAGAGATCGCCATATCCATCCTCTCGGAGGTCATCGCCTACAGGCGGCTGCCCGAACACGGTGATCCCGACAGATACTGCAACGACTCCGACGTGGAACTTTCCACACTGCAATACCTGGCTGAAAACCACGACCCCAAAGCCATTGTGACAGTTATCGAGACCAAAGGCTCCACTCCGCGAGGCACAGGTGCAAAGATGGCCGTAAGCCCGCTTGGCAAAGTGACGGGCAGCATAGGCGGCGGATGCAGCGAAGCGGCTGTCATACAGGACGCAATACGCATCATCGGTACAGGCTGTTATAAAACAATGGATATTGACCTCACAGGCGAGGTCGCCGAGTCGGACGGCATGGTATGCGGCGGCACTATGAAGGTGCTTGTTGAAGATGCCTGTGAAGAATAAGATCAAGACAGCACTAAAAAACAGAGCGGATCTCTCCGCTCTGTTTTTTAGTTATCCGCAGATCAGCAGTGATCCACTCCTACCATAACGGAGGTCGCTTTTACCACCGCATATGCTTCTTTACCTACCTCGAGGCCAAGCTCTTTGATCGCCGCCATGGAGATCGTTGCGCTCATAACATTTCCGCCGCCGATATCAATCTTAACAATACCATTCACGGCGCCTTCATCGATACCCACAACTGTTCCCCTGAACTGATTTCTTGCACTGAGTTTCATATTTTTCTATCCTTTCAATCATATAGTAATAAGATGTTTGCCGGAGCTATCCCGAGTTCCCCGGGAAACTGAGCCGGCTTTTTGTCCTTGGTCAGCCGCCACCATACTGGCGGGCTGTCCGGTTTTTGTCCTTCATAACGGAACTGGATTATTGTCTCGAATGGTTCCTCCATCTCCTCAGCAAAATGCACGGCAAAACGGTTATACTGTGTATTCGGGCTGAAGTAGTGAGCCCTCAGGCCAACAGCGCAGAGACCTTCCTCAACACGCTGCTTCGTCTCAAGTTCAATACCCCATTCCGGTACTTCCACAGTATGCTCATCTATACGCCGTGCCTTTGCGATGTTCTTACATCCGGTGATAACTGCAGCCTGAACGCTGCCCGGATCGGCAAACAGAGCCTTGGAGGATTTCAGCGCAAGAATACGACCTTTATCCATAACAGCTATATCCCGGCTCATATTGTATGCCTCGTTCCTGTCGTGTGTCACCATGAGCACCTCACGGCCAAACCGTTCCAGCAGATCGCGCAGCTCCACCTTGAGAGAATCGCGCAAATGTCCATCGAGGGCAGAGAAGGGTTCGTCCAGCAGAAGAAGCCGAGGTTCGCTCACGAGAATGCGAGCCAGCGCCACTCTCTGCTGCTGCCCGCCGGAAAGCTGGGCAGGTTTTCTCTCCTCCAGACCTTCAAGCTGAAGCATCCTGATCATATCACACAGGCGCTGCTGCCTTGATGTTCTGTTCCGTTCACGCCTGAGACCGCAGAGTATATTCTGCCGCACGGTCATATTCGGAAAAAGCGCATAGTTCTGGAAAAGATATCCTACGCGGCGCTGCTGCGGATGCAGATTTATTCCGTTTTCAGAATCGAAAAGCACTCTCCCATCAAGTTCAATTATCCCTTCATCAGGCTTTTCTATGCCTGCTATGCACTTGAGAGTCATGCTCTTTCCGCTGCCCGAGGCTCCGAGCAGGGATGTTACCCCGTTTTCAGCATTAAAGTCCACATCCAAAGTAAAGCTGCCGAGCTGTTTACGAATGCCGACATGCAGGCTCATGACTTCACCGCCTTTTTCTGCCGCGCTTCCAGCATATTCACGCTCAGCAGCACCACCGTGCTGATGGCAAGATTCACCATTACCCAGAGAAATGCGCCTTTTTCATCGTTGGTGCGCCACAGCTGATAAACCGTAGTGGATATCGTTGCGGTCTTTCCGGGCGTATAACCGATGAGCATGCTCGTGGCGCCGTATTCTCCCAGCGCACGGGCAAAGGCGAGAACGGTCCCGGCAAGTATTCCCTGTCTGCAGGCAGGCATGCGGATCCGCCAGAATATGTAGGTGTTGCTGAGGCCAAGCGTCTGCCCAGAATAGGCAAGCGTCTTGTCAAAGCTTTCGAAGGCGCCGCGGGCTGTGCGGTACATCAGCGGAAAAGCCACTACCGCCGCCGCCAGCACCCCTCCGTACCAGGTCATAACAAACTTCACGCCAACTTTTGCAAGCAATATGCCCAGCGGCCGCCTCACTCCGAAAACGAGAAGCAGAAAATAGCCGCAGACAGTCGGCGGCAGCACCATCGGAAGCGTGAGGAACACATCAAGAACACCTTTTATCACGCGCGGCAGTCTTGCCGCATAATAAGCGAAAAAGATGCCTGTGAAAAAAACAAGCACGCAGCTTATGGCAGCAATACGCAGAGAGTTTACAAGCGGAAACCAGTCAAAACTCATAATCAATACTCCGAATTACGGCGGGCGGCGTTGATAAAGCGCCGCCCGTTATGGTCAGTTTTTCAAATCAGGATGCCGGTGAAAAGCCGACGCTCTCAAACACCGCAGTGGCCTCCGGTCCCTGCAGATAATCCAGAAACGCCTGTGCAGCCTCCGGGTTTTTGCTCACATTCAGGACTGCAGCCGGATAGATGACCTGTCCGCACATATCCTTTGTTGCAGTGTCGACGATGGTAAGTCCTGCAGAAAAAGCGTCTGTCGCATAGACAACTCCGCAGTCAACGCTGGCATGTTCGACCTGAGTGGTAACATCCTTGACATTGCTGCCATAGGTGATGATCTTCTTTGCAACAAGATCATCCTCGCTCAGCTCATAGTAAGCAAGGATCTTCTGCGTATACTGTCCCACAGGTACATCGCTGTTGCCCATGGCGAAGAGTATGTCTCCTGCCTTTAAATGCTCCACCAGACTGTCAAAGGACTCAATGCCCTTCGGGTTGCCTTCCGGAACGACCAGCGCAACCTTGTTCTCCAGCAGGTTCACACGGCTTCCCTGCAGCACATAGTCGAGCCCGTCAGGATTCTTTTCACTGTAGCAGGATGCATCGAGCGCGTTCATCTGCTTGGGAGCCGCGGATATGAACAGATCGCAGTCCGCATTCTCCTGAATCTGGGTCTTAAGAGTGCCGGATGAGTCGAAGTTATAGGTGATGATCACACCGGGATTTGCCGCCTCATAAAGGGCTTTGATCTCTGTCAGCGTTTCGGTCATGGATGCCGCTGCAAATACAATGATCTCAACTTCCTTTACAGGTGCGGGCTCTTCAGCTGGAGCAGGTGCTTCGGCGGGCTGTTCCGCCGGTTTTTCCGCCTCTGGCTGTGATGCGGCAGGCGCGGCCGTCCGGCCGCAGGCTGCAAGCGCAAACAGCATCACGAGCGCAAGCAGCAGTGCGAGGATCTTTTTCATTCTTTCTGTCTCCTTTCCCATATTTCAGGGAAGATATTTATATAAACACGGCTTTACGTGTTCATACACAGATGAAGAATATTTAATTGCAGGCCGCTGTTGTCAGGTACCTTTTCCGAAACCGCAGTTCGGGAAGTGGCAGACTTTGCAGTTAAGGCAAAGGCCGCCATGACCAAGTGCGGCAAGATGCTCCTTAGTTATGGGAGTATCAGTGACGAGATACGGCAGCAACAGATCGAATATCGTACGCTTAGCGTACATCACACAGCCCGGAAGTCCACACACAGGCCTTCCGTCCGGCATATATGAAACGAGGAACATAGCCCCCGGTAGCACCGGTGAGCCGTAGGAAACAATGTCAGCTCCGGAGTTCTTTATTGCAAGCGGCGTCTTGTCATCGGGATCGACGCTCATACCGCCACTGCACAACACCATCTCGCAGCCTTTGTCAAGCATGTCGAGTATGGCAGTAGTGATCTTCTCATGGTCATCGTTGAGGGTTACATGCTCCGTAATGACGCAGCCACCGAATTCACGGAGCTTCTGCTCGATTACCGGTGTGAATGTATCCTGAATGCGACCGTAGAAGACCTCGTTACCGGTGGTCACCACGCCGACTTTTTTGCTTTTTAACGGCACAAGCCTGAGAAGCGGTTCGCTGCCTGCCACATCTTTTGCCCGCTCCATCTTTTCTTTTTCAATAATCAGAGGGATAACGCGTGTGCCGCAAAGTTTTTCGCCCTCTTTAACGACGAAGCCTGACGCCCTGGTGGCGATCATCATCTCAGGGATAGAATTCACTGCGCGAAGCCGGTCTATATCGATCAGGAGCAGTCCGTCAGTATCGGCTATAAGCTCTATCTTTCCCTCTTTGGGCTCGGTAGCATGCATATGCTCATTTATACATATATCACGCAGGATCTCCGCCGCCTCGTCCTCATGGAGCATGTTTTCATTGTTTTCCCAGATATATATGTTGTCCTTCCCGACGCTCAGCAGCACAGGCACATCCTCCGGCCGGATAATGTGCCCCTTCCGGAACACCGGTCCTTTTTTCTCATCCCTTATTATCTGGGTGATATCATGGCAGAGCACATGTCCGACGGCATCCTCAGTCTTCATAAGCTTCATGGCGGCATTTCCTTTCCGCTTCATTCTTTTTCGAATATTTTTTAAAAGCAATTCGCTATTTGCATATTATAAAAGCAAAGCGCGCGAAAGTCAATTCCGCGCGCGCTAAAAGTAATAAAGAATGCTGAAAACGCTTAAAAAGTGAACTTATTCCATAACTGTGAGGTATTTTGCGCAGAAAGGTTTTATCCTCCCTCTGTCGTAGACATGCAGGCTGCAGCGGTGCAGCCGCTCTAAATTCAGGTTCATCGCATCCTGAAATGCCATTGCTGAAAGGGTCAGGCTCTCATGGCGCAGGCGATACAGAAACGTATCGAAATCCATCCCATCCGAAAAAAGCGCTTCAGGTACCGGTTCCTCCGGTGCGCGGCGCCAGTGCCTCGCCACATATTCACGGTTATCGCGCTCACAACCACGCACAGGTGAAGAATATGTGACAGAACTCAAGGGTCTGAGACCACCATCCGGTCTTAAAAGGAAGTTTGCGTGGAAACCGCAGAGCGGATGGTCGCATCGCGAAGGCATGAAGCTTGTGACAGGTATACCAGACTGTTCGCTTATATCCGCCATCAAATCATCCAGAGTATAACGTTCACTGTCCGCCGGTATTCCGGGATAGCGTCCGAAATAGGATACAGGCTGGAAGTGTATTCCCCTTACCGCAGGCGAGAATGCGCAGGCAAGACTAATGATGTTTCCCAGATCACCGTCGTTCACGCCTTTAACCACCGTGGGCACCAGCGTCACTCCCAGACGCAGTTCTCCGCATATTCTTATGGCTTTCTTCTTTATCTCCAGCAGCGGAGCTCCACGGAGCGACTCAAATATATCGTCCCTGGTCCCGTCAAACTGCAGAAACACTATATCGAGTCCCGCATCCGCCATCCTTTTCGCATACTGAGGCTCTCTGGCGATGCGGATGCCATTTGTATTAAGCTGCACATAGCTGCAGCCTGCTTCTTTTGCAAAACGCACGAGTTCATCAAGATCGTCCCGCATGGTGGGCTCTCCGCCCGAAAGCTGCAGCAGCGGATCTCCGCACTGTCTGACGATGTCCCGTATTGAAGCTTTCAAATCTTCAAGAGAAGGTTCATCTGTCCGCTCCCCTCCTCGGGCAAAGCAGTAGCGGCAGTGAAGATCACATCGTGAGGTAACTTCCAGCAACACGCAGCAGCTGCCTATCTCATGCTCGCTGCAGAGACCGCAGTTTCCCGGACAACTCAGCCCCTTATCATCCGGCAATTGCGGATTACCAAGGAGCCATGTTTCAAACCCGACCTTCCCGTGCCAGACCGGTACCTTATAAATCCCGTGTTCAGCACAGCTCTTTTCCAGGAGGATACATCCGTCCTTCTCCTGCACCAGCAAGGCTGATATGTTTTTCAGGCAAACCGGACAGACTGACCGGGTTTTTCGGATGATATCACCCATCTTATTCTCCCAGACCGAAGCGGTCTTTCCTGAAAACTGTAATCTCCAGCTGATACTTTTCTGAAACGCTCTTCACAGCTTCCCATACCATGGCGTCAAAAGTTTCATCATGGCAGACTGCACTGGCATTCAGAATCACAGCCAGATCCGTGCAAGGCTTCTCAAAGGGGTGCGCAAGTTCAACCGGACGGTCTGTTCCGATAATATCAGCTTTGCCGAAATCCCCCTCCGGACTCCATGCCAGAAGCTTGAAATGGGGAAGTTCATGGCCGGAGCTCCGCAACGCACAGCTTATCTCCCATGCAAGATCAGTGAGATACGTGCTGCCGTTGAAATCATTGCAGCATACCAGTGCACGGTACTGGAGAAAATATTCGCTGAGACTGCCCATCGCATTCTGAAGATCATCCGCTTCATAGTCAATGTCAGGACGACGGAGCGATGCCTTACCGTTTTTCAGTGCAAGGCAAAGAGTATCGAGGTTTTCTCCGGTAAGAGCACTGATGGTCAAAACCTTGGCTTCCGGGTACTGAAGTCTGAGCCATGAAGATTCCTCCTCGCGCTCATCATCATCGACCAGGTCGATCTTATTCAGGACTATAAGCTCCGCCTCTCTAAGCTGCGCATCCAGGATAAATCCCATCTCTCCGGCCTCACCCCGGCGAAGGTTCATGACGTTATGCGGCTCCGTCAGCACAGTAAAGGGAGCGAGTTCGAACTGTCCGGGATGATCCTCCGTCAAACCATGATATACATGTTCCAATGCGCCTACTCCGAAGCCAGGAATATCTGAAATAACCAGTTCACAGCCCTCATCATAGAAGGCATTCAAATTCTGCGCAAGCACATCATGGCAGAAGCAGATGCACTCCCCGGTGATCTGCCGGGAATTGCAGCCGCTAAGCTCCGCAAGCCTGTGATCCGCCAGCATCACGCCTTCTCCGAGATCATTGGAGATCATGGCCGCCCTGCCGAATCTTTCGGAATAAAACTTCGTCAAAGCCATCATTGCTGTTGTTTTCCCTGAACCGAGAAACCCGCTGAAGACCGCAAATTTTTTCATTCTCTTTCCTCTTTGAGCAGTGTTTAACAGATACAGCTTATTATATTTAATCCTCACTCTCTCCGTCAATACCCAGTCCGGCAATTGTTCGATATATCTAACCAGTGTTTGAATTTACGGGAAAAGCGCCGACAAAAGTTTATCCTTTTATATTCCTTCCGGGGGCTTGCGAATGCATATGACATGTGGTAGTATCCATACAGATAAGATTTAAAGTCTTTCAAATCACCTCAATCCCCCCTCTTAAAGATCCTGCGAACCGGTCATTCGCTGGGTCTTTTTTTATTTTCAAGTACATATGGGAAGGCTCCGGCATCAAACCGGAGCCTATGCATAACTATGTAAAATTTTGTATATTTATTCAGCTAATAAACGATAACAGCAATCACACTCACTCGCTTATAGCATTCCTTCCCGCCCAGTAGGCGCGCAGATTCAGATCGACGAACTTTTCGGGAACGGTCTCCCGTATGATCTTTTCCCAGTCTATATCATCCATACCGAGTACAGCCGTCATGGCTCCGAAGAGAACCACGTTCATACATTTAGGATTGCCGAGAGAAGCCGCAATTCCCGCTGCATCGAACACATGGCATTTAAATGCCGACTGCATGGCTTCAACACAGCCTTCAGGATATTCGGCAAGGCCGGCAGACGTTGTTGCGCTCTGTAGAGCATAATCGTTTATCACGGCAATACCGTCCGGCTTGAGAAAGTCAGCATATCGAACAGCTTCCATCTTCTCAAATGCAACCATTATGTCCGCTGCTCCTTTCCCTATCACAGGAGAATACACCTTGTCCCCGAAATGCACCTGCGTGGAAACACTGCCACCTCTCTGGCTCATGCCGTGGACCTCAGACATCTTCACATCGTATCCCTTGCTAATAAGTCCGTTCACGAGGATCTTCGCCGTGAGAATGGCTCCCTGACCGCCAACGCCTACAAGGATAACGCTCTTTTTCATGGCTCAGACCTCCTTTCTGCTAATGGCGCCCTTCGGGCACACCTGCGCACATACCGTGCAACCGACACACTGGGTGGGATCGATCACAGACTTCCCGTTCACAATGCTGACAGCCGGGCACCCGACCCTGAGGCACATCCTGCAGCCTATGCATTTTTCAGGATCGACGCGGCACAGGCCTTTATCGTGCTTTATCCGCTTGATCATAAGGCAAGGCCTTCTGGTAATTATTGCTGCAGGCACTTCGGATGCTATCGCGTCCTCCACAGCTTTCTCCGTTGCAGCAAGATCCTGAGGGTCAACTATGAGCACTTTCTTATATCCGAACGCTCTCAGCACATCCTCTATCCTGACCGCTTCCGCCACCTCTCCCTGCAGAGTAAATCCTGTGCCGGGATTGTCCTGATGGCCTGTCATGCCTGTAATATGGTTATCCATGATTACAGGAACAACATCCGCCCTGTTGTATATTATCTCCACGGCTCCGGTCATGCCGCTGTGGAAAAATGTGGAATCGCCCACCACACCGAATATTTTTTTCGGATGTCCGCTCACCTCAAAGGCCTTGGACATGCCGGCTCCGGCTGAAAGCCCCGCGCCCATACATATGCATGTGTGAGTGGCGCTGAGAGGCGCATTACCACCGAGAGTATAGCAGCCTATATCGCCGGTCACTATAACGTCCTTATGCTTTGCAATTGTATAGAAGAATCCGCGGTGGGGGCAACCGGGGCAAAGCGTTGGCGGACGGGACACCGCCTTGACCGGCAGTTCCTTCACCTCCGGCTCAGTGCCGTAGATCATCTGTCTGAGGCGCTGGGGATTGAGCTCATACATGTTGCTCACCAGCTCCTTGCCGGTACAGTCAATCCCCGCAGCCTTTATCTGCTGCTCCATGAAGCCCTCGAGTTCTTCGATCACATATAGTTTCTTCACCTTTGAGGCAAATTCCCTTATCAGTTTCATAGGCAGAGGGTTAGTGAGCCCGAGCTTCAGGAAGCTCGTACCCTCTGGGAACACCTCTTTTGCGTACTGATAAGCAATGGACGCGGTAATAACGCCTATCTCACCGTCGCCGTATTCGACCTTGTTGAGAGGGCTGGTACAGCCGTATTCCTCAAGTTCCGCCAGCATCTGCTCCACTTTCACGCGTTTTTTATATGCGCGGCCGGGCGAGCAGTCGTTCTTGAAAACGTCCTTCACATATTCCTTTGCAGGGACCTCCGTGCGATCGCCAAATTCCACCAGGCTCTTTGAATGGGAAATGCGAGTTGTGGAACGGAACAGCACCGGCATATCGAAACGTTCGGATATCTCAAATGCCTCGCGCATGAAATCCTTGCACTCCTGTGAATCGGAGGGCTCCACGAGAGCAATTTTGGCAAACTTCGCATATTGGCGGTTGTCCTGCTCATTCTGGGAGGAATGCATGCTGGGGTCATCCGATGTGACTATAACAAATCCTCCGAGCACACCGTTATAGGATGCCGTGAACATAGGATCTGCCGCAACGTTAAGACCAACATGCTTCATCGCCGTCAAGCTCCTGACACCTGCGACCGCCGCACCGTAGGCCATCTCAGTGGCCACTTTCTCGTTCGGGGCCCATTCACAGTAAAGCGCGTCCTTATACTGCGGGAGATTTTCGAATATCTCCGTGCTTGGAGTCCCCGGATAGGCAGAGCATACCTTTACGCCAGCTTCATATGCTCCCCGGGCGATGGCCTCGTTGCCCGAAAGAAGATATCTCAAGACAAAAACACTTCCTTTGACCATGTATTGTGTATTAAACCAAATAACAGTATAGCACTTCCGCCGGAAAAAGAAAGTCCGTTTTTGTTCAATTTACACATTTTGCCTATGTCACAGATATTTATTTGTGATATATTTTCACCAACTTTGCTGTCTGAAACAAGAAAAACGGGCAGCTGCCGAAGCAACCGCCCGCATCGTTTTCAGTTATATCAGTACTTTCTGCTAAGTATCAGATAAGACACCCAGTAAACCACAAGAACAAGGCACAGCGAATAAGCAAGCAGCAACTGTATGGTACGCTCGCCCATGACGCCTGCGATAACTGAGCCTGTTCCCTCTATAAGCACCATCATAAATCCCGTCCAGGACCAGCTTTTCATACGGATATAGCTGATCCTTTCATCGCCCGTCTCCGTGTCGATTTTTCTGCGATACTCCTCATCCTTCCTGTATTTCAGGTTTCTTACAGTATGCAGTGTACCAACGACTATGAGCGCAGCACCCATTCCCGCGTAGACGGGTTCACCGAGCACCTCCGTAACTGAAAGCACCAGCAGCACTGCGCCCGCGATCATCCAGAATATGCTCAAGGCAAGCCTTTTATTGTTATAATACATGTTCATTCCTCCTCGAATATGAATACTTCCTCAATAGTTCTCCCGAACATCTTCGCTACCTTGTAGGCAAGGCCGATGGACGGATTATACCGGCCGTTCTCCAAGGAACTGATAGTCTGCCTCGAGACACCAAGAGCCTTCGCAAGTTCTTCCTGTCTTATGCACTTTTCGTTTCGTAATTCTTCTATACGGTTTTTCAACTCGTCACCTTCCGCCGCTTAATGTAAAGCTTGCTTTACATCTTTATAATAGCACTCGCTGCTTTTTATGTCAAGCACGCTTTACATCATTCATTTTAAATCTCTGAATCTCCTCAGTTCGACACACTGCCGAGCCTGATGAGACAAGTTGAAAACAATATTCTTTCGTGGTATTATTTGTTCCGTCATACTGAAAGGACGGTGAGACCGGAAAATGCAGACAGCACTGTATATCCTGCTTTGCATCCTCATAGGTTATTCTCTCGGCAACTTCAGCCCCTCCTACCTGCTCGGGCGAAGAAAAGGCTACGACATAAGAGAGGAAGGCTCCGGCAACGCCGGCGCCACAAACGCCTTTCTTCTTCTCGGGAAGAACGCGTTCTTTCTCACCGCCATTCTGGACATTCTGAAGTCTTTTGCCGCATATAAAATATGCCAGCTTATCTTCCCCACGCTGTCCGTTGCAGGTCCCATCGCCGGTTCATCCTGTATCCTCGGCCATATATGGCCGGTACTAATGCATTTCCGCGGTGGAAAGGGGATGGCAAGCCTCGGAGGAGTGATCCTGGCCTGGGACTGGAAGTGGTTTCTCATCCTGCTGGCTACAGCCATTCTGATCGCTTTCGGAACAAGGTATGTCTGCCTCGTAGCGCCGATAATGTCTCTATTATTCCCGGTGTTCCATTATTTTCTCACCCGAAACCTCATCGCCTCGCTCATCCTTCTCATCCCTGCTGTGCCGATATTCGCAAAGCACTGGGAGAATTTTAAAAGGATCCGGACCGGAGAGGAGATGCGAACGAGCTTCATATGGAACAAAGAGGGTGAGCTCAAAAGGATCGGTAAATGGAACGAAAAGACTGAGTCGCAGCTTGAAAGACGCGGCAAATAAACTTTAAAGGCATAAAAAAAGCACCCCTTCAAGGGGTGCTTTCCTGTTTTTTCAGCGAATCTGTCCGTCTCCGCGGATAACATATTTATAGCTGTTCAGCTCTTCAAGGCCCATAGGTCCGCGGGCATGCAGCTTCTGAGTAGAGATGCCCATCTCGCAGCCCAGGCCGAATTCGCCTCCGTCCGTGAAACGGGTGGAGCAGTTGACGTACACTGCGGCAGAATCGACGAGTGCAGTGAACTTTTTTGCATTCTCATCATTCTGCGTGAGTATGGCATCACTGTGTCCTGTTGAATGCTCTGCAATATGAGCAATGGCTTCATCGGTGCTGTCCACGATGCCGACAGCGAGAATATAATCGAGAAATTCCTTATCGAAGTCATTCTCTCCGGCAGGCACTCCCGGGATGATCTTCGCTGCGCGCTCATCCAGCCTGAGCTCCACAGGTACAAGTCCGCGGGCAGCTCTGTCATCAGTGAGGCATCGGCAGAGCTTCGGCAGAAATTCCGCAGCGATGTACCTGTGCACAAGCAGGACTTCCTCCGCGTTACATACGGATGGGCGGCTGGTCTTTGCATTCTCAATTATACGCAGGGCCTTTTCCTGATCAGCTGAGGCATCTACGAATATATGACATATGCCGGTTCCTGTCTGGATACAGGGCACTTTGGCATTCTCAGTGCAGCGGCGGATGAGTCCGGCGCCGCCGCGCGGGATAAGCATATCAATGAGCCCTACTGCGCGCATAAGTTCATCTGCGCTTGCGTGATCGGTATCCTCTATGAAGCCGACAAGCGCACCCGGCAGGCCTGCGTCCTCAAGCCCATGGCGGATGGCCTTTACTATTGCTTCATTAGAGCGGAAGGCTTCCTTTCCTCCGCGAAGCACAACCGCGTTGCCGGATTTGAGCGCAAGTACAGCGGCATCGGAAGTAACGTTCGGGCGGCTCTCATAAATTATGGCTATTACTCCCAGAGGAACCGAGGTTTTCTCTATTACCAGCCCGTTCGGTCTTTCCACGCGGCGCAGCACCTTTCCCTCGGGGTCCGGCAGTTCCGCCACCTCGCGAACTCCCTGTGCCATCCCCGCGATGCGCTCAGGCGTGAGGGTAAGTCGATCGATCATGACGTCGCCGTATTTATCCGCGGCGGCCTCAACATCTGCGCGGTTAGCGGCAAGTATTTCCTCCTGCTCCGCGATAAGGCGGCAGGCTATCGCCTCCAGAGCCGCATTCTTTCTCTCTTTTGACGCTGTGAGTGCAGGTAGCGCTGCTCTGGTCTCCACCAGGATATCATGCGTTTTCCTCATCGTTACTGCTCCTTTCCTATAAATCTGGTTCCGGCCTGCTTTCCTTCAAGCACGTCATATATCTGCAGCGGTTTTGCACCGTTGAGGATCAGCATATCGGTACCGGCTTCCATGCATATCTCGGCAGCTACTAGCTTTGTAGTCATGCCGCCCGTTGCCAGCGCAGTGCCGCCTCCGCCGGCGCTGTCGCGCATCTCCGGGGTGATCTCCCGTACCTCAGGGATGAGTTTTGCGTCCGGATCCCTGCGCGGGTCTGAAGTATACAGCCCGTCTATATCCGAAAGTATTATGAGCAGGTCCGCCTTTATACTTACGGCCACAAGCGCTCCCAGCGTATCGTTGTCTCCGACGCCGAT
>JAEEGL012925450.1_pt1 | contig 26754 bp, 47 predicted proteins | sample 9134231 | NCBI WGS metagenome assembly JAEEGL01 (sample SAMN16246548, study PRJNA631951) | gut metagenome | biome: gut microbiome; feature: rumen; material: fiber-attached | host: Bos | place: Iran: Karaj | collected 2018-10 | reverse complement strand
GTTGACGATGCTGGTAAGCCGATCAGTGGTCTCCTTCAGCTCCAGCACATCGTTTTTGAGTGCCGTGATGTCATTAAGGATCTCGTTGTACTCGTCGTTCATGTGCCGCCTCCTTAATCATTGATTGCGATGACGTCCTGCTCGTGCTGTTCGATGATCTGCATGGCACGGAGAACAGACTCCGCAAACCTGTCGTAATCCGGATCATGCGGATAGAACTCCGCCTGATCTTTCAGATAGGAGTAGACATCACCCAGATCCCAGAGGAGTTCCGTCTTACCGAGCGCCATCATTCGTCTTCTCCTCCTTGCGGTTGTCGTCATCTGTCGGCAGCAGCGCCGCATCAATGCCGCGCGTCGTCATTTCCATCAGGTAGCTGTTAAGCGCACCATCGGACATGTTGTTGTATTCGTACGGGTTCCTCACGTACAGGACGTTGTCTTCGGTGGTGGCGGTGATGTTCGTCATGGTGTTCATGTCAAACTCCTCCTTCTCAGTCAAACGTTTCGGCGAAGCAGTCTTCGTTGTCTTCCCCGAAGTACTCGAGGAAGTCGCCATAGTCGTCTTCGCCGTTGTCGTAGGGATTGGCAATGGTGTACTCGTCCATGCTCTATCCTCCTTCTCAGAAGCCAATGAGGATGCCCCAGATAATGAAGAACTCAATGAGGGCAACGCCGATGAACGAGAGAGCCTCGACGACTCTCTCGTTGTGGTCTCTCGCCTGCTGCCAGCTGGGATGCTTCATGGTGATCCTCCTCTCAGAACGGGAACTCGTAGGGTTCGGGTCTATGGGTGCGGTTGTAGCGTGCCGTCTTCCTGCGACGCTTGCCGCCTTTGCGAGGAAAGTTCCAGTCGGCGTTGGCGAGATTCGTCCCTGTGGCGAGGGTGCAGATCATTCCGTTTTCATGGTAGTATCCGTCGTCGATGTAGTACTTGCCGTCAATGCCGAGATAGATGCCGGCGATGTGAATTTCACCCTCAAAGGTGTAGCACCAGCGGCCCTCGGGATACCCTTCGTAACTGTAGGTGGCAATCAGCTTGCCGTAGGTGTAGTCGTCGCCAGTGATCATCTTGTAGAGCTTCTTATTCATGCGGATCCTCCTTCACGCTTCAATGATGTCAGGCGCTGTCTTCCTGATATAGTCGATGGCCGCGAGGATGGCGTCTGCAGAGTCCTTGTAGCCGTAGTCGGAGGGGTAGTCGTGCGAGAGTTCCATGAAGTAGGACCAGGCGTCATCGAGTTCCGAGAGAAGGCGGCTCTTTTCAAGCATTCGCATCACTCCTTTCCACAGGCGTAGTTCAGCGTCAGTGTGAGGCTTTCTCGAGGATGATGGTGGCGCACTCAACGAAGTCGTTGCAGGTCTCGAGGTAGTTGCCGATGTCGCCGACGATGGTGATTTGATCGACGCCGTCGTAGCCGATGTCTTCATGGGTGATCCAGCCTGCTTCCATCATGGCATCGATCGCGTCGGCGATGAGCCATGCGGCAACAGACTGATCCAGGTGGGGAATTGCGAGGAGCAGATCTTCGACGAGATACTTGGACATGGCGACCTCCTTTATTAGCCGGACTGACCGTGGTGACATGGTGACCTCATTCAATCAGGTAGACTGACCGTGCCGGAGCAACCCGGCGTGAACAAGAGCACGTTCTGCGCGCTTGCGAGCACGCTTGGCCTGCTTCTTGCTGACGGGGAGCTGGGCGGCATTGGGACCGAGGTTGCGGACACCAGCGAAGGTGATGGGGCCCTCGCCGTCATCGACGAAGGTCACGCTCAGGCCGTTGTTGTCGTTGTCACACACCAGAATGTAACCGTACATGATGTTGATGACCATACGAGCACCTCTATGCTGATCTTCATGGGGAGAGCAGGGGCAATGAGAGAGGAGAGTTCAGTCACACGGTGCTCCTCTCTTCGGCTTCAGAGGAAGCCTTCTCGAGGTTGTAGATACGCTGCTGCTCTTCGTTCCACCGGGCGAGGATGAGGTCGTCCAAGCCAGAGAGCAGGGTGTCCATGGCCTCCATCTGGACGACGCTAATGTCGGTCATCTTGTCGCCATCGTCCCACATCGGCCTACGTTTTCCGTTGTGGATGAGTGCGATATTAATGGCGGTGCGGAGAAGCTCCAGGTCATCGCGGTCAATGTGCGTTGTGGCAGCGTCGGTCCAGATGTAGTCGATCGTCATGAGCATGACTCCTTTCTGTCGAAGAGGAAACAAACCACAGACGTAATGCAGCGTCAGCGAATTAGAGGGAGAGAATACAAGTAGACACGCACGGAGGCGGGGAATGTTTCACGTGAAACATTTTTTGGGGAAGTTGTATTAGAGGATGGGGTGTGACGGGAGCGTGGTTGAGGTGGAGGAGTGGGGAAAAGGAGAAAGAGGAGAGAAGGAAATAAGGAAACTGTCTTCTCTCCCATCCTCTTCCTCGCCCTCCACTTAGTCTTGACAAACTCTCAATTATGTGATACCCTTATATAATATATATATCATAATACTATATACTGATAGATATAAAGTGTAATCAGTATATTCATATTTATGATAAATATTATAGAGTATCAATAGAGATCTGTACTTATGATAGATATGTTGTACTGTCACTATGTCTATATATATCAAAGTCTATGGTATATATCTTCTTTTTCTTTTTATTCCTTTCTATGATATATTAAGACAAAGAGGATATATTCCATAGATTATGATAGATAGACGGGAATAGTAGTAATTATGATAGATATCTGAGGAATACCATAGTCTATGATATATACCATGGACTACAACTATGATATATTCCATAGAGTATCTATTGAAGACCTATGATCAAAAATAAAAGAAAAGAAAAGGATATATTCCATAGACTCTGATAGATTAACGGGAATAGAAGTAATTATGATAGATATAGATGGAGTATACGTAATCATCATATATAGAGACTCTATGGTTCCTATACGAGTAAGTCTCTATATATCATAGTTTCGTGTATCCCATCTCTATATATCAAGGTTATCTCTATTCCCGTGTATCTATCATAACCTGTGGAATTTATCTCTTTCTGTCTCTATTTATCTAGAGTCCGTATATACAGATAGTCCAATCATTATCTACTAAGCCTGAGTTAATTGGACTATGATATATATATTATAGACTCCTCGTGACCTTGTCTTCTTCCATTACATGGACTTTAGAAAGGTCACATCTTTTTCATTGCGGCCTCCTCCTTTCTTATCGCGGCTTCCGGATCCATGTGACGCTGTATCCGGCGTCCTTGTACTGGTCGTAGAACTTCTCGATCTCCCGGCTCCGGGGAGACGAGAAGACCGTCTTGTTGTCAAACACCCTGAAAGCGAATGTGTCATTCGGGAGGATAATGAAGTTGGACTTGCGCATCCGGGTGATGCGTGTACCCGACTTGATTTTCAGGACTTTGCGCATGGTGCTCCTTTCTGCTGAAGGGGGGAAAAAGTCCATATAATAGTGGCTTTCCCCATCTTCCCCTTTTTTGTGCGGCCAACGGAGGTGCCGTCAGGCACCGGAGTGAAAAGGGAACAGGGGGCGCTGACGCGCCCCCTTACGATCACTTCACCTCGACCATGTAACCGTCGTCCCCTTCGAACTCGCTGGCGCTGATGTTCTGGATGACGCGGTCCTCACCGCTGGCATCGGTGTACACGAAGGGATCCCTCAGACGGCCATGGCAGAAGAACTTATGGCCCTTCTGCCAGTCCTTGACCAAAGCACTCTTCTCGCCCCAAATGGCGACCCTGAAGAAGTGTTTGATGACGACATTGGAGTGGGTGTACTCGGAGCTGACGACGCTCACAACGGCGAAGGGGAGGCCGTTGTGCTCCTTCAGCTCGGTGTCCTTCCAGAGGGAACCAGTCAGGGTGACGAGAACGCCGTCATTAGCGTTCTCCCTGTTGAAGGCGTTGGTCTTGGCAGTGGTCGCGAGGTGACGGGTGCTGCGACGGGTGCGGGTGGTGGTGATGGTCGTCATGCGGGCCTGCCTTTCTCCTCCGAATCGGAGGCGTCAAGAAGATGGTGGAGCTCATGCCCCACAGGAGTATCGAAGCGTCAGCGACGCAACGATCAAGAATGAAGTGCCGCTGACGCGGCAGGAGCCTGATGCTCCACAGGAGTATCGCAGCGTCAGCTGCGTTCGAAATGCTCTTCGTACACCCAGTCCCACATGACATCCATGTATGGTTCTGGACGCTTGTGGTCGTAGGTCTTATCGGCCACGCTGTCTGCGTAGCGATTCGCCTCATCAGTCGTCTTGAACCACTCGATGTGCAGACGGCTGATGTCGTCGGTCTCACCGGGCTCGACCCAGGAGACCTGATAGGCAACTCGCAGAAGACGACTGACGTCGTCAGTGCTGATAGGTTCAACGCCGGATACCTGACGAGCAACTCTCATGTGATCACTCCTTTCTTGCCGCTGACGCGGCAGAATCCACAGACGTAGATGAGCGTCAGTGCTGCTCGTAATACCGCTCAATCCACGTGAGTTGCCTTTTGGGGAGGAGATTCTCTTCGGTCACTTTCTCCATGGGATACTCCTCCATGAAGAACGTATAGGGATCCACGTTGATGAACGCATCGAAGGCGTCGGAATGCGTATCATCGTTGAAGAGGCGATACACAACGCCTTCGTTGCTTACGGCATACACGGCCACAGCACCATAAGTGTGTGCGGCCATGCTGCGCATGAAGTCCAGCATCCACGACTCGTTGTGGCAGGTGTACCACGTAACGAGTCCATCGGGCTGTCGCTCCTCGATGCAATTGCGGAATTCGGCCAGCGCGATCGCGTAACGGCCACGGAACTGGGGCTGCTTCAGGAAATCAATGACGTTACCGTTGAACATGCGATTCCTCCTTTCAGAATGTCCACGTAACGTGAGAAAAAAGAGGTCAAAAATCGCGTCCAGGAGTCAGGGTGAATAAATCCTCATCCCCGGTTTCAGAACGCGAAATCGACCTCTTTTTCCCCACGAAACGTGAGGAACTTACACCAGGCGGATCTCGGGTGCTTTGCGGAGATGGTCATACTTGAAGGTATGTTCCATCTTCGTACTCCCGTCGGGGAGCTTTACTTCGGTGGCAACTCTCTCGCTCACACCGAAGTAGCAGGGAACGCCATGCTCCTGCAGGATAGCGTTAACGGTGATGGTCACGCTGTACTCGCCGATAACCATAGCAGCTTCGGCACCATGGGCGAGCACCATGCCCGCGATGTCCCTGGAGGCCTCATAGACCTGGGCTTCGGTCCAGGAGGTCTCAATGGTGGGCATGGGAATCCAGATGAACTGGCGATCGCTGGTTAGAGCCAGCATATCCGCCATTTCCTGGTCGGGAAAGTTCTTTGGATTATGATTGCCAACGCACACAAACGACATGCGAATCCTCCTTTGTCGTAGATAAGGGAACAGGGCGGCTGACGCCGCCCTGTCTTTCAAGTCAATCCATAGGGAAGCAGTCATCCGGCCTGCAGATGCGCTCTTGCATCTCGGCGATTTCCATCGCCTCCTCAAGGAGCATCTGGAAATAGGCTTCGCGCTCAATCTCGTCGGCGAGCTTGGCCATATCGATGTCGTTCATTCGACTTCTCCTTTCTTGTCGAGAAGGAAGAGGAGGGGCTGACGCCCCTCCTCTCAGCTGCATCTGAATCAGTCTTCGCGGCTGATCCAGATGTCTACCGCGCCCAGATGAATCTGGGCATACCGAGCGCCTTCCTGCGCATCCCGAAGATCGGAATAGTAGGAGGTGTGCTCAGCGCCATGGATGGTGTAGGTCAGCTTGAACATGCCGACGCCCCTTTCTTGCCGCTGACGCGGCGTCGTATAATGATGCGGCCTCCATGCCGCTGGGAAACGAAGAAAACCCGCCTTGCTCAAGGGCGGGTCAAGGAGGGGCTGCATCGTGTTCATGCGCACGACACAACCACAGAAGTAGCACAGCGTCAGCGTCAACGCTGTGCTATTGGGATCAGGCGATCGACTTGATCTTGATGCGATCACCTAGGCGCTTCATGGTGTTGGCTGCACGAATGCAGTCATCCCAATTCGCGTAGGTCTTGCGCGCCGCCTTTCCGCCATCTTTGAAGAAGATGAACAGAGTGTACACGCTGACTCCTTTCTCGCGGCTGACGCCGCGTTGAGCAATGTGGTTGCAAATCACAACCACAGGAGTATTGCGCCGTCAGGCGCGAATGATCACGGCGGGACTCGAACCCGCGACTTCCTGCTTGTAAGGCAGGCGCTCTCCCAACTGAGCTACGCGACCAAGATGAAACCAGTCAGGTTGGCCAGACCTGACTGGCGAAACTCTGCTTCCGTTGCGCACCGGAGCTTTGTTTCTGAGGGCTTATGGCCATGTACCCTCTGTGACCGCTGCTGTCGCGGAACATGCGCCTATTCTCTCTGGGAAGGCGGTCCCCGGCCCTTAACGCAGCCTGACACGGGCGCTTTACCAGTCACGTTCCTTTCAGGGCGGGAACGTTGCCCAGGTCGGTGCCGCGCAAGAACACAGTCTTACGCTGTTGGTTCGCAGCCACCAAAGGCTGCGCCCCACGCATTAGTTCTCTGGTGGGCAGAGAGCAACACATGCCAGTTGCCATGCCGCCGTTTCTATTCCACGGCGAAGCCAGGCGAGAGAACAAGGCAGAAGCCTCATTCTCCACAGGAGTAGCGCAGCGTCAGCAAGCTTTGCCACGCAACTCCATGTTTCATGGAGAAAATCACCACGAAATCGCGTTCTGTTATCAGGACGGGGAAATCCCCGTGTCCCGAGCTGGAACGCGAAATCGTGGAGAAAATCTCCACGAAATACGGGAAAAGAAAAACAAAAAATTCTTTTCCGAAAAGAAAAAATCTCCGGAAAAGAAAATTCTGTTTTCCTTTTAAACCCACAGACGTATACGAATGTCAATGAGTAATAGGGATATAGTATATATCCCGGAAAAAATATAGGCCCCGAAAAAATGGTGGCCCCGGAATAAAACCCCGAAAGAAAAAAGGGGGTGGAGTAAATCTCCCCCCGGGGGTGGCCAGATGAGTGGCCATCAGAATATCCCATCACATGATCTTTGGAAAGGTCACGCTATGAGGTACTCTGATGGCCGCTCACCAGAGCGGCCCGGAAATATCTCCTGTCGTATTACAGGTCGGTGTAGAACTCGACATAGATGTCTTCGTCGGTAGTGCTGGCAACCGTCCAGCGAAGCACCTTGTCGAATCCGCTGTAGGAGTTGTAGGCTTCCGCCCACTGCTCATCCTGTTTGAAGGCATCCTCCTCAATGGTGTAGGTGTGGCCATTGATGGCCACGGTGTCGTTGACGGCCCTGCTCCGAATCAAATCCCAGATCATCTCTGGGATAAGGTCGTCCCTGTACGAATACTCGGCGATGTTGTATTCACCTCCGCACTGAATGAAGGTATCGATAAACACCTCTTCAGTGACGCCATAGAAGCCGAGCTTGCCAGTGACGCCATAGAAGCCGCGCTTGCGGCCGTTGCGGAAATCCGCGTACACTACGGGGATATTTCTTTTGGCAAGGGAGGTCAGAGCGATCCTGGCGCTTACAAGGTCAGCGAACGCTTTATAGTGCCAGGCTTTCGTCTCAGGATGGATATAACCAAGAGCGATGACGATGTTTTCCATAGTTTCTCCTCCTTCTCAGTCAGCGTCGACCATCTCGGGCATATTCTTCTCCCTGCCCAGAATTGTCTTGATGCGGTCGAATGGGTACACGGCGTTGATTGCCTGCTTGCTGCGGATTTCGCAGTTGACAACAGTCACGGTCTCTTCACCATCAGGTGTAGGAACCACCACCTGAGCACCAGGCGCGTAGACCTGGTCGGTGAAGTAGGTGTAGAGCCGGGAGCTGGTGGCGAACTGGACATCCACAACCAGATAACCGGCGTTCAGGTCGGTCACGCGTGTGTCGCGCTTCAGCGCAGCATAGGCAACGGCCACGCTGTCACGCACCCGGACGGAGAACAGCGCTACATGAGGGGCGCCGTTCTTCTTATAGGAAACTGCGATCTTCATTGAATCACTCCTTTGAGTCGAGTTGTTCCCTGTAAAAGGCCGGTAGGTCAGCCTAATGAGTTAGAACGGAAGCTCGTCGAGGTCAACCTCCTCGAGGTCAACCCCAATGTAAGGGAGAAAGCTCTGGAAAACGATGCCGTCTACGACAATCTCGTGAAGCTCGTCGTAAGTCAGCTTATAAACCTTGATGTAGCCATAGTTGGTGGATTCCACAGCGTAGTAATTGTCATGGCAATCCATGTAGAGATCCTGATCGTACTCGGGCTCCTGCCAGTGGTCTTCTGAGTCACCCTCCATGTGGGAGCCGGTCAGGATCATTCCGATCTTCTTGGCATTGATGCTGTGAAAATACACGGGGAAGAAATGGGCGTCAAACAGGTAAGCTGGATTGGTGTAGTTGCGTTCCATGAGAAATCTCCTTTCATGTCGTGAAGTTCCCCGTATAAGGCCGATAGGACAGCCTGATGATTCTCAGAGCAGGTCGTCGTCGAAGATGCCGTGGTTGAGTGCGTAAAGGTACCAATCGGCACAACCGGCAACTGTGCGACTGAAACGCTGATACTTCCGTTCGCGGCGACCACCCTTGCGCTGGATCACCGGATGAACGTCCCAACCGATGGTCTTGTGACCGTCGAACATGTACTTACCGTTGTCGTCGTAGATCGGGAACACAGCCGAGACGGTGCCGTAGTCTTCGTCAATGACGCAAACGCGCGCCATCGTGATACCGTCGTTGGTCGCATGGCCGAAAACCATGGTGCCGTCGATAGTGAACAGAATGGTGTCCTCAGGGTCGCGGAACTTGCACGGCTTTGCTGTGGCAATGACCTTACCGTAGGTGATGCTGCCGTCAGTCAGGATGATCTTCTTGATGTTGGTCTCCATGGTCAATCCTCCTTGATGTTGTTGAGTTAACAGAGCGTCGTTAAGTTCCCCCGTAACGGGCCGATAGGGTCAGCCCAGAGCTTCTCAGTTCTTCTTCTTGTCGTCGGGGCAGGCGGCGTAGGCGTAGCTCTGGACGCCGGAGTGTTCAACCATCTTCATGGTGAAGTTATACTTCATCAGCAGAGGGGCGATCTGCATGATGAGCCCGGCATTCGCGCCGAGGCCACCAGCCTGCTTAGTGAAGCCGCGCTGGATGGTGGGCACAACGTTATTAACCGCCCTGTGCTCGTAAACGACCGTGAGATTGCACGGCACCTTGATCGCCTGCAGGCCCTTATAGAGCGCCGTCAGCGCCGCCGCGCTGTCGGTGATCCTGTCCATATCAGGGTTGAGCTGGCCACTGTCGCTCTTGATGTAGTTGCTGCCATCGGGCAGCTTGCAGCTCAGGCGCCACGCCCAGCCAGCGACGGCACCAGTCTTGAGGCCGCGGTACTGGCCAGCAACCTCGAGAGTCACGTCGTACATGCAAAATCCTCCTTCAAGTCGATCAGTGAACAGAGACACCGGGCTCTCCGATTCCGGTCTCGTCGCTCCTTTCCTTTGGGCGAGCGATCACCCATGTCGCATAGGAAAAGGCCTGAGCTCATGCCCAGGCCTGAGTTACCGTTATCACATCCTCGCAAGCACGTTGGCCAGTAGATCCGGGGAGAAGATCTCGAGGACAAACATGGCATAGCGTGCCTGCTTGGCCATCTTATCCTCGGGATCAGTTGCCTTGCCGACTTTGTTGTCCGGCTTCAGCGCATCGTCGACGTAGAAGTTGACGACAGACTCCCAGTAGTCTTCGTCGAACATTTCCACGACGCTGCTTTTCAGCAGGTTGTACACGAGGATATGGAGCTCGTTCAGACGGAGCCTCGCTTCCTCCGCCAGGTCGAGATCGTCCTCATTGATCTTGACCTTGTACTTCAATGCAGACTCGTTCTGCCAGAAGAAGACGAGGATATCTTTGATACCCATCTTCTTGCCAGCCATCACGTTGGCGATGAATTCTGCCGAGTCTTTGTCGGCTTTGAACTTCAAGCCGATGATCGACTGCAGATGGCAGCGATCAACGACAATCTCACAACTGCTCTTCTTTGTGTCGAAGAGCATGTGCTTAATGGTGTCGTCGTTCAGCTCGAGGCCTTCAGCGTCAAATTCCCACTGGCTGAGCGCATACATGCTTGCGCCAGCGACAGCGTCCGGCAGATAGCCAGCCGTCGGCCAACCCTTCAGCGCCGGATGCTTACGCATCTGGTCAGCGGCAAATTGGGCGTCGGTCCAGCCTAAGTTAAACCGCTGACACCATGGCATTTGACCCTTCGCCTTCATGGCTTTCGGGATCAGGCCGAGGATGTAGGCCGGCATCTCGCCGGTCTTGGTCATGTCGATGACCAAGATGCTGGCGACATGCATGATCGCCGCGTTCAATGCATTCTCTTCGAATGCGCCGATGTCGTTGTTGGTCCAGGCTTCAGCGGCCGCAGCCATGAGCGCAGCAGCGGCGTTGGCGTAGATACCAACGGTGCTATAGCGCTGGCTGTAATCCAGCGAGATTGACAGCTTGGCGGCACGGTCTCGTTCGTCGACGAAGGGCAGCTTCTGCGTCTGCGGGCTGTTTGCGGTATCGTGCGGGAACACGATGACCGGCAGCCGCTTGCTGCCCATGAAGCCCATCCGCAGCATGCGGCGGGCCAAGCGCAGGACGACGCTGTCTTCTGTGACAAGCGTCTCGTCGCCGTCGACGTCGCCGTCCATGGCAATGAGCGCCACGCTGTAGACAGACAAGATGCCAACTCCACCAAGGCTTCTGTAGGCGCTGTGGTGCTTGTTGGTTAACAGTCTGGCGGCAAACCAGTTCAGGGGATACCGACAGACGAACAGTTGCCTGTTGCTGTCGAACCCAGCGAAGCTGGCTTCGTCCTCCTTCAGGTAGAACAGACCACTCTCTTTGATCTGTTCGAATGTCATACCATACAGCAGGTGCGCGAGGGCCACGATCGGGTCCTCGGTGATGTAGGGGTAGTCACCCCCAATCGGCACCCGAGCAGATGCAAGATACTCTGCATTGCTCTTAGTCTTATTCCAGATGTAGCGCTGAATCTGCTGGAAGAGCAGCAGGTCCGGGAATTCCTCTACGAGCCGATGGAAGAACCCGCGCTCCTCCTTCTCGATAGCGCCAAGCTCGACCATTTGGTTCACCAGATGGCGCTTGCCCATCATTTTACCGATGGGCTTGCGCAGCAGGTCGCGCAGGTCGTCTTCCGTCCATGAGATGAATTCCTGAAGCGCCTGACGACCGAGCTTACGCTGACGATCATCACTGGCATCAGTGTACCTGATCACACGGAGGTATGCCGCAGCGGGCATGTCTTCGGCCAGCGCCATCGTGCGCTTGACCGCCTCCGTCCAAGACAGCCCCAACGACTTACCTTTCCAGGTTGAAGTCGTGGTAATTGCCTTAGCGACCGGGTACTTCGCCTTGGTAGCCTCGCTGCTCCAGGGGAGTGCCCAAATGTGGCCATCAATGTCGGTAATGGTCTCGGGCAGATACCCGAAGAATTCCTTGAGATACCTGAGCACCGAGACGACACACACCACCAGGCCCTTGACAGCCAAACCGGCGGCGGATCTCGCCTGGAAATTGGGCACGGGGACAAGTGCGTAGATGGCACCGTCCATTGGGGTACGATCGGTCTTGTAGTCACGTTTCACGGAGATTGATCCATCAAGGGCGAAGACGAGTGCTTCTAACACCTTGACGGTAATCGAGCTCTCAGGCAGCATGGCGATTTCATTGACTTTGATACCGCCATTTGCCGCCGAGACGACGCTCGGCGTGAACGCGAGAGCCATTCTTTTGAGCTCTTCGCTGCCGTTCGACTTGAATTTGTCCAAGTTTTGCCCGAGGAACCAGTAAACTTTCCGAGTTCCCTCAAAGAACTCGGAGTCGGCGAAGTAGCTATCGCCCGCTTTTGACTGGCTCGGGGTAGCGGCGATCAGCTTGTAGATGCGACCGTCAATCATAACCCCGCGATGGATTGCGAGGAATTCAAGACGCTGCGCAGTCTTCAAGACGTGTTTGTCGGCGTCGTCGCCGAAATTGCGGAGCGCATGGACGATGCGCAACTTACCAGCGGCGTAGACGTCGCCGGGATCTACGCCAACGGTATTGGCGATGTCTGCCGCCGCACATTCGGCGAATCGTGTTACCGCCATTGTGATGCGGCTGACCGAGTTGATGGTGCCCGAGGAGGTGAACTCCAACACCGCGTTATGGAGTTCGGCTGCGTACTGCAGACGTTCTGCGTCAAGCACCTCTTTCAGGTGCGGCGCAGAATGCTCCACAGCGGCCTTGTCCATCTTGTCGACGATTGCGGCAATCGTGTCACCGAACATATCCCTGAAAGTGATTTCAGGGATATTCCAGCTGTGCCGTTTGGGGCTGGTGACGCCTTCCTCCTTGAGGCGCACCAGGGGTGCGTTCGGGTCTTTATCCATGGTGTTCAGCCAACGACGAACTTTCTCAAAGTTTCCGTTGGCCGCAGCCAGCTTCTTTCGGATCGCGAGGATGTTGGCGCGCTGGCCGAACATTTTCCGAAGGTCTTTGTCCGATCCGGAGCTATGCGCTTCCATTTCGGCGAGCGCCCGCTCCGCCTCCTCAAGCTTTGCGGTCACAGCCTCGACTTCGGCTTCAGCGTCGCTGACGCGTTGCAGAGCGATCGCGTAGTCCTCGTCGAGGACGGTGGTTGTGGTGGTAGGCTGAGCTACAGTGCTGAAGCCGAAGCCCAGCAAGGCCAACGGCGCCAGCAACAGACGGCGCGTGAACCCGTGCGGGTTCCATCTGTGCTGCTTGCGCAGGGCCTTCTTGACCTCGCGAAGCTTGCGCACGGTCTCGCGACGCTTGTCGCGCCACAGGTTGTACGCGTGCTTGCCGCAGCGGCTATAGTAGCCCATCGCGGCCTCGGTGATCCGGGTCTCGTCGGTGCGGTCCATCACCACACCGTTGCCAGCGAAGCTGACCACGAAGGCCAGCAGCAGCGCCAGCAGGACGGAGAAGATGCGCTTCATTGTGATTTCCTCCTTATGTTGTTCTCCGGGTGAGCATCTCCCAGAGGCCGGGGTTTCGCTCCTTTTCTGCAGGCGAGCGATCACCCTCCCCGTATGGCCGGTAGGTCAGCCATAGCGCCATGAATCACGATCCTCCAGCTCGCAATTCATGCGCGCAGTCGTTGTGTTCCCCCGTATAAGGCCGGTAGGGTCAGCCTGCCTTGGATTACAGCTTGTTGGCCACCTTAGCCAGAGCGTTGTTCGCATCAAGGCCCACACCGCCGCTGACCCACCCGATCAACTTGCCGATCGCGGCGAAGATGCCGATGGTCTCCCGCACGAAGCGGGCGATGGTCTTGGCGGCGCTAATAATGCCTTTGACGGCGCGGACGATGGCGTTGATGGCGCCGGTGATGGCGTTCCAGGTGTTCACCTGGATGTCGGTGATGAGATCCGGAGTGTGGGCTTTAGCGTACTGGATGGCGGCGTAGACGAAGTCAAGCGCCAGGTTGATGGCATCCTTGATGCCGACGCAGAATCGCCACACGTAGAACGTCGCGGTGTTCCAGACGCAGTGGATTCGCTGCATCTTGTTGTGGTCGCTGTTGTTGTTGCTAAAGGGGAACTTGTAGGTAGTAGTGCCGTCGATGTCAACGATGGTTTTTGGCAACCTGTTGAAGATAGCATCGACGATGACGTTGCCGCGGCCGATGAAGTCCGCGATGTCATCACAGATGCCGTCGAACACGGTGGTGAAGAGCTTGGCGATGGCCTTAATCGCCTCAACGATGTCGTGGGTAATGTTGACGGTGGTGTGCCACGCCTCCTTCGCGGCGTTCTTGACGGACTTAGCCCAGCGCTTCACGTCGCCCGGGATGTGGGCGATGGTGGCTTCGAGGGCGTCGACGTCCACGGGGATCGCGTCAACGATGGAACGGGCGAGGTCGTAGTCGGTCAAAGACAGGACGACGAAGGCCGCGACGATGGCGGCGATGATGATGGTGGCAATGGCGAGGATGGTAAGGCCGAACATGTTGATTCCTCCTTCGATGTTGATGTTGGTGATGGTGACGGGGATGGGCGCGAACATGAGATCAGCTCCTTCCTGTTCGCAGTCGGTCGGGCGGTTCATAGTGACGAGATTCCCCCGGGGGTGATATGATTACAGCCCGTTAGCCAGGCGGGCTGGTTGCACTCGGTGTAAATCGCGCGCAAAATAAAAAAATAAAAGCCAAATCGCGAGGCCACCAAAAACCGGTCACCACGAAATCGCGCGGCCTTGAAGTTGTGTCGCCCGTTAATGCCATGGGCGTCAAAATCCACAGGTTCCAAATCATCGGGTTTCAATTGGCCTGGGGCCGAGCCACCTCCTTTCAGAGGTCGCCGGGGGTTGGGATGCCGTCCCGCACGTGCGGGGTCTCCATGCAGCATGATGATCCACTCCTTTCTCTGCATGGTGTTCCGCTGGGCGCAGCAGTGCCGTCGCGACACTATGTCGCCATAAAAAAAAAGAAGACCCCCGCAGCAGAAGCTACGGGGGTAACTGGATCACAACGACTTCATCGCCCTCCATTCCGAGACGACGACCTTGCTGCGACGGAGCATAGCGCTCCAGTTCGGAAGGTTGGAGGTGGAGACGATGATCGCGGCGATGGATTCCAGTTTGTAGTTCTTTCTCATAAGAACTACCTCCTTATGTGTTGTACCACCGTGGTGGCCATAAAAAAAGAAAAGCCTCAGAGCCGAAGCCCTGAGGCGTAAGAATCGGGGAACCCTGCCCCGAAGGGCAGGGTGGGTCGCCATCATCAGTCCTCCACCTCTCGGACGACGGGATCCGAGATGCGGATGTCTCCCATACGCCAGCCGGGGGAGACGGTCTCAACCCGACGAGTTTCCGTCTCACTGGCAAAGGGGCGACCGATGTACTCGCAGCTGTTCAGTTCGTCTACGCAGACCTCCCTGGGCTGACCCAGAGGCATGATCGGCGCGATGTCGCTGTCCCGCACGAAGGCGGCCAGCTGCATGACAAGCGGGTACACGCTGTCGAATGCTTGCGGAACGGGTTCTCCTGACCGACGAAGAGCGCGAAGCTCTCTGTTGCTCTGATCGAGCAGATCGAGGATATGCCCGTAGCGGTCGCTGTTCAGCCGAGAGAAGAAGTGCCGCAGTGTTGCGGTCTTTTCTTCCTCCAGCCGCTCGTCAAACGTGCGGCGGAGATTGCTCTCCACCCGCTGCAGTCTGTCGATCTCTCGCTCCAGATCGCTAATCTGGATGTCCTTCATTATGGACACCTCCCTTGTTAAGGTCACCTTCAGGTCGCGAGCCCAAAGGTGCCATGGTGGAGGCGGAGAGAATGGCTTCCCATAAAAAAAGAAAACCCGACGCGCAGTAAGCACGTCGGGTTTGGTGGATTACCGCATCACCTCCTCGATGAGCTTGCGGATAATGATTCTGTCCTTAGTGGACATTGTCTTCATTCTATCCGTCAGCTCTTCTGCGCATTCGGCTGCTGCAGAGCAGGCGGTCGGGATAATGAATCCCTTGCGCACGTGCTTTTCCAGCATCTTGACGAAATGCACGTATGCATCAGCGTAGAAAAGTGATTTGTCGATGTTCCACCAGTAATCATCATGAGCGTTCATGTGATTACCTCCTTATATAGTGTACCACCGGAGTGGCCATAAAAAAAGAAAGGCCGAGCCGTCTTACGACAGCCCGGCCAGACCTCATGGCTTCACTTGTTAAGCTCGTCCACGAGGGCGGCGATAGAGCCCACAACGTGCGGACAGTTGGGCGTTGAAATGTAGGCTTTAATACCTACAGCGGCTTTTGCCACCACCGCAGCATTACGGTTTACGGTAAGACCGTAGCTGCAATGTTCCTTATACCCATCTGCCCATCCAGGGCGGACCATTCTAAACACAACCACTCCGAGCAGAGTGACGGTTATGATCCTCGGTTCGTTGCGATGAGGATGGTCAGCGACCCATCTTTCATCAATTTCGTCGTGAACGACATACGAACCTAACCCTTGTGCGATGGACTCCACCATCGCGACATCATACATGTATTTCATGCTGATGCCTCCCTTCTTTGTGCTCGCCTTTCGGCGGCCATAAAAAAAGAAAACCAGGAGCGCCGAAGCACCCCTGGTCTGGAGTGTCACCACCAGTAATCATCCACCTCCTTCCAGAGGGTCCACCCGACGAACCTGGGGGACTTCGACCTGGTCCCCACCATGTTGTAAACATGGTTGTTCTGGACAAACTCGTCAAAGATGACGTGTCCCGTGAACTTGATCTCCGGGCTGGTGTTGGTGGTGTTGCTGGCCGTGACGACGTAGTCTTTCATGAGACTACCTCCTCCTATAAATTAACCACCTAAGTGGCCATAAAAAAAAGAAAACCCGGCGTGCTACGCAGCGACGCCGGGTTGAGGTGGCCAGAGATGGCAGACTATTAGCGCGGTCTGCCAGCGCGCAACCTCACTCCTCCTCATCCTCCTCCTCGTCGTCCTCGTCGTCCTCCTCCTCGTGCACGCTGCCGTCGTAGTGCCAGAGGCACTCAATGGCATCGAAGATGCACTTTTGAGCAACCTCGGCCCAGAACGGGTCGGCGTACCGGGCGATCCGGTCAAGGTTGGCGATCACCTCGCGCAGGTCGCTTTCGGCGGCACGAGCAATCTCGTGCGCCGACATCGCGTTCCAGCGGGCGGTGGCGTCGGTGGTGGCGGTGGGGTTCAGTTCAGTCTTCTTCATGGGAAGACCTCCTTTTGCCGCTGTGCGGCAATATAGTCATCCTAAGGAGAGTTCCCCTCAGGATGCCACGTCTGGCCATAAAAAATAAAAAAAGGACGGTTTAACGTCGTGTCCTTGCGACGGCCTGCGTTATTTCACAGTCCCACAGGCGGGACCGGGCTCATCACTCCTTATCGGAGTCGGAGAAGTGCTGGATGAAATCCAGCACCCACCAGGCCGCTGTGAACAGCGGGCCAATGGTGACCATGATGGTGATGAATACCATCATCGTGTGACACCTCCTTTCCTATAGATTGGTGTCCATAAAAAAAATAAAAATGCCTGTTTTGATAACCCAGACAGGCAACTGGGCTTCGCCATCAGTTGCAAACTGCAATGATGGTGAAGATGGTCCAAAGCAGACCCAGAATGATGAACATCGCCATGAGATCACCTCCTTTCTGGCAATGGCCATAAAAAAATAAAAATGAGCAGTGCTCATTAATAGGATACAACCGCTTGCCACGGCAAGGCTCATGCTTACACGCCGCATGATGCGTTTGCATTCCTGCCAGCGCTTATGGCAGAAATGCTTGAACAGATGAGGATTATTCATCCTCATCTTTGGTGGTTTCGCGCAGCTGCCACGCTTCGTCATCCGTTGCGCATTCGCAGACGGTTCCGTCGGGTAGCGTCACGAACCAGCCATAGCTGGAAATCATGACATCCATCATAATCCCTCCTTTCGACTGTGATGTTGCCGCATCACAGTCTTTGGTCGGCAAAGCGCATGCCGGGATTGCTTGATCCGGACTGCCAACCGATCCTCGTCTCACGACGATGAGTGCATTACACCTGCGGTGTGGTCTGCATTTAGACAAAGCTCTTTGGTGGCAATAAAAAAAGAAGACCCGCCCAGCTTGCGCCAGGCGGGCTCGGCCCTTCACTCTTCTGGCTCGATTGCCAGGAGGACACCTTTGTATCGCTCTGCGAACTCACGCATTTTTCGCTCACCGATGGAGGTGCAAACCTCCACGATTGAGACTTCGTGTGGAGCTGCATTCAGGGCGACTCGCGTCACCCTGGAGAACACTCTCGCGAACCTGACCGCGTCCTCGAACTCTTGGAATTCAAAAGTGAACTTCATTTGGAATACCTCCTCGCCCCGAAGGGCATTAGTCGCCTCTCTGGTCTTGCCCAGATCGGCGCCATGTGTGGAGGGCATCCCTGGCCATAAAAAAAGAAAACCCGGAGTGCCACGCGGCGACTCCGGGCTGGAGCTTAGAAGAGGAACTCTGGATCTACCTCAGAGGGATCGAGGTCATCGACCTCGTCCTCGTACGGTCCTCCATTTGCCAGGAGGTCGATCCAGGCTTCAAAAGCCTCCTCGCGTTCCTCCTCGCGTTCCTCCATGCGGGCCTCAAAGGCCCGCCATTCAACCCTGCGCTGGTGCGCGCGGGGCTGTTTGGCTGCGAGGCGCTCCTGCCTCGCTAAACGGTCAACATACTGCTTTCTCATGGGGTTTCCTTTCTTGGGGCCAGAGGTCAAGCCTCGTCGGGCACCCACATGGGCACACCTGTCGGATGTGCCCATGTGAGCATCCGATCAGCAGCTGGTCCAAGATTGGGCTTACCATGAGCAGTAGCGGCCATAAAAAAAAGAAAGCCCGTCCGGCATAAGCCAGACGGGTTGGCGGGGGGATTAGAACGGCATGACGAGCTCCCACGCCCACCTGGTGTTCACCAGGCAGGTGTAGAAGTCGTTTGAGATCAGCCAATCGATCATTTCGGCCTTACAGCCGAGACCCTCGGCGAAATCCAAGATGTCCGCGATCTCGCGGATAATCCTAAACTCGCTCTCCTTAGGTAACCGGTACATGCCCTGCCTTTTGGAGAAGTACACGATCTTCGCAGTCTCAACGTTCTTCATGGGGAATCCTCCTTGGCCCTTTCGGGCGATGAGCTCACCTTCTGGGAGCAACCCAGTTGGTGGCATGTGTGGAGGTGCCCACCTCGGCCATAAAAAATAAAAACCAGGTGTGCCCCACGGCGACACCTGGTGATTTTTTATGTGCAGCTGGGCTGCGCTACGCGCTCCTTGGCTATGTCCAAACGGACAGCGCAAATCCGATTGGGTGCGATGACGTTTGTGCGTCCTTTGTGTTATTCGGCCTGACGCTATAGACCGTAAGGGGTTTCGACTCGGCATGCTGTGACAAGCAGCTTATTTTTGGCCATGCCTATTTGGCCTATACCATCACCCTGCAGCTGCTTACCTAGTAGCAACTATAGTTTCTTCGGGCGATGGCACGAGGGGTATGGGGCCACCATACCGTAGACACCTTGCGGCACCTACTCGAGTTAGCCGTCTGGCTCGACCTCATCTCTTTATAATCAGCGAATCCCACGAGATATTTGGGACCCTCGAAGACACGCCTAACGCAGTACACCCAGCATGGTGGCCATACTGAATGCTACACCTGTTTAGAATCAACCGTCCGGTGCTGTCGTAACTGGAATGGTACACCAGCTGCATCGCCTGTATAGGGACAATGCGACGATAGACTCACCACAGTATCTGCGGTGTCTTGGTTTTCTGTGTGTTCGCATAGGCTCTCTCCTTTCGGATCACCTTGGTTTGCCTGCGTTCACCTTGGTGGCAAACACACAGACCCGCAGCCTGGGCTTTACAGGAAGCCCGGCCACTTGCGCCTGACTATCGGTCAATAGCGCCATAGCCTAGTCCACTACGCGGTTAACTTGCGCCACGTTTCGTGTTGGTGACGTACACGTTGCCCTTCATCTTTGGGCTCAGGTAGTGTAGCACCTGGCTGCTCACTCCAAACGAACAGCTATTGGAGGATCTTCACTGTGAGATCCTATGACAGGCCACGTCTTTTCTCCACTACAGGAGCGAGATGGGCTCTCTCGGGGCGTAATTATCGAATTAGGCCCAAACGGGTCGCCCGCGTCACTGGGGCTAACGCCTGATACAAGGCGCCGCTTTTGATCCGACGGTGCAGTAACCGACAGTCTATAACGCGACCAACCGGCTCAATTCATTTAGTTTCGGACGCAGTAGAGCTCCTGCGTACTGGCGCGATTTACGCTGGAAAACCAGACGCAAATGCGCATAAAAATAATACAGTTCCTCTCCAACATATTCCTCCCTCCTGTGACCTTTCCATCCTCCATGTAATGGAAAGAACGAGCACCAGCTCGTCAAAGAAATGGAGGAACTATTATGAACAACAAGATTAACCTTCTCGTTTCCCTCGCGGAAGAACTCGGTCTCACGCCCAAAGACATCCACACAGCGGCAGACGTCCTTCACAATCGCATCGTCAAAGAAACCGAACTCCAGAAGAAGCTGTCTCGTGAGTTCGACTCTCTGAACAAGGTTATCGATGCGGCACCGAACTGCATGTTTGTTCGCCAGAAAAATAACAAGCCAAACGACAAAAACGACAAGCTCAACAACAAAGATGATAAGTTCAACGATGACCTGTTTCGTTTTTACTGTGCCTTTTTCCGCCTGTAAAAATGTGACCTTTCTATCCTTCATGTAATGGAAAGAATATAAGGAACGAGGTGTCAAAATGGCCGAAACAATCGGTGCGAAAAGCAAACGTTTTTCAAAAGCGAAGCCTATGAAAATCTGTCTTCGATGCAAAGTCTCGCGGCCTCTTGAAGACTACTATGTCAATCGCGAATGGAAGGACATGCTCGGTAAAGACGCATGGTGCAAAGAGTGTGTCAGCAAGATCGCTACTAAAGACGAGATGCGTGAATACTTCTGGGAGAATCACCGTGAGTTTACGGAACGTATTTGGGACCTCGCCAGAGCTCGCGCAGAGAAGTTAGCCTCAGTTAACCAGACGATGCAGAAGATGTCAGGCGACAAACGAGACGCTCTCATGGAACGTCTTACCTGTCAGCAAATTCCAATGGTCATGGGACCTCTCTACAAATATGTCGACCCATCAAAGCTTAGTGGCGCTACCTCTTATCAGGAAGCCAAAGAAAAAGGCGAGATCATTGCGGAAGAAGTCGACCCGAATCTCAAGATGTATTCCAAGGAATTCAACGGCTATTTTAAACCAGCCGAGATCGAATACCTTGAGAACTACTACAAAGGTCTTGAGCAGGACTTCACATTAAGCGACACTAACCTTCGCGATATTGCGAAGAAGCTTGCCAAAGCATCCCTTCAGGCAGATAAGGCTCAGGATGACTATATGGCTGGTCGCTGTGACTTCTCTGTTGTCAAAGACTCCATGACACAGTTCGACCTTCTATCCAAGTCAGGTAACTTTGCGGCTTGTAAGCGTCAACCTGGAGAGGGTGCAGGACTAAGCTCTTGGAGCGAGACAACGCTTCAACTTGAAACAACAGGTCACACCTGCACACGAAAAATAGAGTGGCCGAAAGACGATGTTGATGTCATCATCGAAGAGTTCAGACATATCGTCGAGGCAGTTGGTGGCGACTAACAATCTGGGCTCTGCCCAGATTTGCTGCGCGGTAGTGTAATGGCAAAACATTTGGTTCATATCCAAAAGATCAGGGTTCGAGTCCTTGCTGCGCAATTAAAACTCACATCACAAAAGGAGTGTTATCTATGGCGATCGCAAAACCAGGTGTCATCACAAATTGGGACGCCATGGAAGAACAGGTTATCTTTTATCGGACACATCTGGACATATTCATCGAGGATGCGTTTCCTCCGCTTCACTTAACGCCGGAGCAACATGTGATTGCCAGAATGATAGGCAACTGCGATGATATAAAGATCGTCCAGAGCCGTGGTGCGGGCAAGACATGGTAGACGGCAGTCTGCTGTCACGCATTGTGCTGCCTGTATCCAGGCACACTTGTCGCTGTTTGTTCTGCTACCGCAAAGCAGGCAAAGGAAGTTCTCGTGAAGCTTAAGCTTATCGCCAAGCAAAACAAGAACGTGGCTAATGAAATCTCTGCTACAAACGTAAACTCGTTAGTGCAGATTTCAGCAGACAAAGGTATTGTCAATTATAAGAACGGTTCCAAAATAGAATCGTTCGCCCTGGAATCTATGCGTGGACAACGCGCAAAGATCATTGTTTGCGACGAGGATGCTTACGTAGATCAGGAGCTGGAATATGCTGTTGCTTCACCAGTTCGCAACTATAGACGAGACATCAGTTTCAACTACGACTTTGACGACTATTCGTCAAAGGTCATCAGCATTACGTCTGCTTGCCCAAAGGCGAACACGTATTACGAAGACTTTAAACGTGTCCTTAAAGACATGAAAAACGGGCGCAAAGAATCGTTCGCTTGCGCTCTCGACTATAATGCCGCCGTTCACGGTGGACTGACGTCAATGGATTTTTTTATGAACGAGAAGAGACATCTTCCAGAGTTGGTGTTTCAAACAGAATACTGCTCGATCTTCATTGGTGCGGCACAGGACTCTGCCTTGCCGTTTGAGTTAACTCAAAGCTGTCGCACACTACAGAAGGTCGAACTGTCTCAGCCGAAGGGTTCTACCTCGCGGTATGTCATCTCTCTGGACATTGCCACATCATCTGACAAGAATGCAGATAATTCAGTCATAACAGTTCTCAAATTTACAGAACGTAATGATGGAACATTCTTGCGCAAGGTTGTTTATTTGCAATCCTTTCATGGCGAAACGCTTGATAAGATTGCAATTGAGATACGCGATCTGTAGCACAGGCGTTTCCCTAACACAGAGAAAATCATATACGATGCTCGCGGCCTTGGTGACAGCTTTGACCGATTCTTTGATCGTGAATATGTTGACTATACAACAGGCCGCGAATACCCGCCCTTGGTTGTCGACGATGAGCCAAACATGAATCCATTGGCTAAACCCCTTCTTCATCCGTTCCGCGCCATCCAATCATAGAACCAGCGCATCTACACAAACCTTCGTGTTGCACTAGAGAAGAAAACAATTGAGATTCCAGTTGCTTCCAGCGTGATTCGCAACATCGAAGCGGATGCTGCTGCCAAATCCGAGGATCCAATCTTCACAGAGATGGAGCACTCTATTTATCGCGAAGCTGATGCGCTTCAAATGGAAATGGGTAACGTTGTCGCAAAAGTGTCAAGCAACGGCAACGTTCTTTATGATACGACCAGCAATAAGAAACACAAAGACCGGTACTCATCGTTAGCGATGGGGAATGACTATATTAGCGAGCTTGAAAAAGAGAACGTTAAAAAGTATCGCCACGGCAATGTCTGCATTGGACTTGCAACTGCGTTTTAAGGAGATGATATTGTATGCCATCATATTGTGTTGTTCGGGTTAATGATGAACCAACCAGTACTCGTGTCATTGAATGTTTGTTAAAGAACGCATCGGGCGTATCGGATCTTCCAACGATGACGACTGCCGGATCAGATGGTGAACCTCCGTGCATGTGCGGGTCTATTGCTTATACTGGTGATTAGTCTTCTGTCTACATGCTTGGATTTGATAATGTCTGGCATCAAATCTGATGATAGGGGGTGAGGCCTGTGGGCCTTTTTGACATATTCAGACGGAGGCCCGTAGAACAGGCTTCCACAAAACTCGATTCGTAGCCAATGAAAGAAGTCATGGTTGGTGCAAAAGATGATCGTGAGCGTCAGGACTATCAGACTTACTACAATGGCAACATCACATTTTCCAGCGGCCTCACAGGGTATGATTACAACACGATCCTGCGCGACAAGCAGGGAAATATTGTGACATAGTATCAGCTTGCTGATTACTATTGTGATGCTGATCCAATTATTCACGGCATCATCAAGCACGTATATGTGCCGTATACACAAGGTTCCTCATGGATGTTGACTGGCGCAACAACCAAGACAAGAAAGATTTATGAGGATTATTACAAGCAAATTCGCCTTCGCGAAAAGCTGTCCAGTATCATTCTGGAATACTGGAAGTATGCCAACGTCTTCGTGTATATTATGAATGGTGTTCCGATCACGCTGCCCGTGGACAAATGCAAAATCGGTAACGTGGCATTAAACGGCGAACCCATTGTTGACTTCGACTGTCAAAGCATTCTCAACCTTTGGCGGCAAAAGAACTACGCCATCAAAGAGAACTGGGTAAAGGATAATCATCTGGAAACATATTTCAAAGGTTATCCGCCAGAGATTCAAGCTGCTATTAATCGCGGCGAACAGTATGCTCAGCTGAATCCGAAATATACAAAGGTGCTTCAGGCCGACAAGGAAGGATGGGAGCGCTATGCTGTTCCTTTTATTGCGGCCTGTCTTCAGGCTCTCGCCAAGAAGGAGCTTATCAGCAAGTACGAAGACTCTGTTCTTGATCTGGCCATTCACTCGTTCGTCCATGTAAAATACGGCGACGAGAAGAAAGGCGCAGACATGCTGCCTGACATCAATCAGCTTCGCGAAACACGCAATGTGTTCAGCAAAGCCATGAACAACTTCCCGTTAGCTGTGACTAACCAGCTTGCAAAAGCTGAAGTAATTCAGCCGAAGCTGGACGACTTGTTCCAGTTTGACAAGTATCGTGATGTGAACACCAACATCCTGTCTGCTGGCGGCATCAGCGGATTATTGGTCAGCGGTGTCAGCGATGACGGTTCTACTTTTGCTTCTGCGCAGGTGTCCATGCAGACCGCTGCGGCGCGCATTGAAGCCGCTCGTGATGAGATATGTGATCTGATGAACAAGATCAACGTTTGTATTCAGGAGGAACTTACCAATTCTCATGTGTACAATGTCAACACTGTTCCAGAGTTCCGCTTCCTGCCGCTTGATATGGCTGGTAAGAAAGCCTTGCGTGAAGCTTGCAAGGATCTGTGGATGCAGGGTCTTGTGTCTACTCAGACAATGATGTTGGAGCATGGATACAACATGGAATCCGAGGTTGAGCAGCGTAAAGAAGAAGCCAGCGACGGCGTTGACGATGTGTTGATGCCAAGACAGTATATGTATGCTCAGGAAACTGCAGAGCAAACACAAGACGATCCGCTGGTAGAAAAGACTGATGGTCCAGGAAGACCTGAAATGACAGACGAAGAGAGATCTTCTGATACGGAATCATCCATTCGCGGCAAACAGCCGAAGCCTTCAAATCCAGAGGGAAGCATGGATGATGCAAGTTTACGGTGATCGGCGTTCCAAATAAGGAGAGGTTGCAAGGCCACAACCTCAAACCGTAATATTCCACGTGAAAAGCACCGAGCTGGTGGCGGGTGCATATTGTGCCACTACTTATTTCTGTCTATAACTGGACGTGGCAGGAAAAGACAGATTTTTAATGGTGTAATCAGGCGTAAGCCTGTTACATAGATTAGCTCACTTTCACTCGCTTTGCCCCCACACTGTGAGTAGAGGTGCAGCGAAAAAGGAGATTGATTGCAATGAACAGGCTTGTAAAAACCTTCATCGCGTCTGTCGTCTCCGAAATACAACAGTCAGATATTTATCTGACGGTCAAAGCTCGGCTGTTCGAAACACCGGGAGCTAATCTTAACGGTGTAAGAGTGACTCCTGCATTCCTCTCGGAAATCGTGGAGAATCAGGAGAAGTATGTCGGGCTGCCCCTGTGCGCGGATGTAACAAATCTGGCGGCAGGAAACTACCAACACCTTGGTCATCTGTACGACGCTCGCACCGGTGAATTCCACTCCGCTCAAATTGGTTCATTTTATCAGTTTGAGAAGGAAGACACAGCGGATGGTGCTGCGCTGATTGGCTACGTGCGAATCATGAAACGGAACAAGGCCGTATGTCGCGCGATATCTGAGTTATTCGCCGACAACGCGCTGAAGTTCTCATTCGAGATTTCATGCGGAAGCTATAAGAAGCTGGAGGATGGAACGATAGAGATCGATGCCAGTCAGGATAACTTCCTGGAAGGCGCGGCTGTTGTTACCTTTCCTGCTTGCGAAAGCGCCGTCGCTCTGGATTTAGTGGCCGAGTGTGAGACTATTGCGGACGGCAGAGAAGAAGGTGAAACCAAGATGACAGACAACATCGACACCACCGTTGTGGCCGAAGAGATCACAGCGGAGGAAAACAACGATCAGCCTGAAGTGATCAATGCCGAAGAAGAAGCCAATAAGGAAGCTGAAACCGTTAACGCGGAGCAGGCACCCGAAGATCAGGCCGCTTCTGAAGAGCAGACTGCCGCGCTGGTCGTGACTGAGAATCACAGGCGTGTGGATGAGGTTGAAGTGTATGACACGGATACTGGTGCTTCTGTGCATGAAGTTACTGTGCATGAAGTGACATCCAGTACGCCAATTCAGGAGACTGCTGCGGCTGAAACAGAGCAGATTGCCGAGACCGAGCCGGAGGATGAACCGGAGGATAGCGACGAAGAGGAGACTGCCTCTTGTCATGATGATGAAAAGAAGGCAACTGCTGAAGCTGAGACAACGGAACAGACGACTGCGCAGGAAACTGCTGAACTGCGTACCATCATCGCGGAGCTTCGATCAGAGCTCGAGGCGATTAAGTCTGAGCTGAGCGAGCTTAAGCGTGAGCCGGAGCAGATCATCGCGGAAGCTGTGGTTGCTCAGGTTAACCCATTTGTGGTTGATCCTCCAAAGACAACCCGGTATTCCCTGCTCGAAAAGGACGAGCATCCAGCGCGTTACTCACTGCTGGACAGAGCTTGAACCTATATTGAAATGAATGGAGTGAATGGACTATGGCTGGATATATGACTGCCCTGCAGGGCTATATCTTTGAGGGCGAGCTGAAGAACGGCAACGCCAATGCTGTTGCCAACGGTATGTAGGTCGCCCCGAAGCTTGTTAGTGGCGCGCTGGTTATGGATCTTCCCACCGCCGACGCTAACACCAAGTTCCTGTGCAAGGAAGTTGGCACCATCTATGACGGCATCACTGCCTATCGGTTTATTGTGACTGCCGTGAACAAGCCGGTTTATTTTGTTGAGAATGGCTTTGTGGTGAACGACGATTTTGCTTATGACACCAC
>JAEEGL012429183.1_pt1 | contig 26755 bp, 25 predicted proteins | sample 9134231 | NCBI WGS metagenome assembly JAEEGL01 (sample SAMN16246548, study PRJNA631951) | gut metagenome | biome: gut microbiome; feature: rumen; material: fiber-attached | host: Bos | place: Iran: Karaj | collected 2018-10 | reverse complement strand
TAAGTATTCCATCTTCAATAACGAAATCGTCCATATAATCAGCCTCCAATCAGCATTATCTCTATAGGGTTTTACCCTTTCCTCAAGGCTTATGCGAGTATCATTCACATAAGATCATATTTTTAGAGATTTGTGTAAGATGTGAGTGAAAAACCAATACTTAATTCTATATGTGATAATGTGAGTATGATTTGGGCTTGAGTAATTCCACCAATGCTTATAAGAATCATATTCCCAGGAACAGTTTTCACAAATATCGTAGGACTCTTCTACTGTATCTTTGCCGCAAATAGGACATTTCATAGCGTTTCTCCTCTCATATAGTATTCTGAATTGAACGGGTTACTGAAAGTTTACTGTTTTCTCGCCATTTTTGATCCCAGCTCATCACGTAAAAGGCGATGGTCTGATCTATGCAATTTCTCGATCGAAGGCGGTTTCTGAATACGAAACGCAAGTTCTCTTATCATCTGTGCTACATGCGCACGCGAGAACAGGTAACTTACACGCCCACAGAAATCTACCACCCAATCATCCGCTCCATGTTTTTTCATTTCTACGAGTTGTTCATCAGTCAATGGTTTTCCTTTTCTCACATGTTCCATTATTGTATATGCTTCTTTATTATCAAAGCCGATATTCCGCATATACTTGAAAACATCATCTCGTGATCCCATCATGTCAGAAAGAGAGAGACTTCCATCCAAAACCTTCTTCTTGGCCATACCACTCCATGCATCCGTAGAATGTGCCATGCTCAGGACGGTGATCAGCTCTTCATAGTTCTTTACTTTCAAGCGCTTAAACCCAACTAAACGCTGATCTTCCTCCTTTGCAAGTTTCCAGATATCCGGTATTACCTTGTCAGAGTTCATCTCATCAAAATGAACTTTATTATCCGAATAGAACTTGTTGTACCGCACCAGCTCCATCTCATTGTCAGATATCAAGGTGAGTTTGATATAATCATCAAAAAAGATAAAGTCCGGATATTTATCCATGTTGGTCCCCTCTATATCAAGAGGGTCCGTTTCTGGCATCTCATCCTCTTTCACCAGATATAATCGTATCGGACGTATTCTTTCACCACCCGCAATTGGATAAGACAGACAGCGATATCCCGTCAATTCCTTTGCAAGAAGGGCTTGAGCGAATAAAACGAATGTAATGCCACATTGCATATCCAGCCCGGGTTCGATGCCTTCATACTCTTCCCTTGTAGTTTCAAAAGGCAGATTAACTCCTCCATACTCAGGTTCCATTGGATTCACATCCGAAAATCCACTCGTGTACGCGATCAAAGAAGATGTGATGGTTCCTCTAAACCAAAATGCATTGTGAAGACGGTCAGCTTCTTTTGCAAGCATGCTCGCAAGAAGGTAGTACGAAGAATGTTTATTCTTTGATACTACATTTAATTCATGCTCAATGCGGGCCTTTACAGCATCCGCCGGAGCCGGTCCGAATCGCTCTTTCATCCCTTTAAGACAGATTTCTCGTAATCTCTTATCTGCATCTTTGATCTGTAAAAGGCGTTTTCCATTCTCTTTTTTTATCGTGCTCATAATAGCTGCCCCCTATACTTATTTTCTCCTTTATGGTTTCCACAAGGCTTATTCAAAGAAAGTACCTTGCCTTATATTTCTTAATTGCTAATTTGTTAAACCCATTTATATATTTTGGATTAAGTTCTCCAAATGCTTCATACAAGCACTTAGCCTTGCTTAACTGCTTATTCACATGATTCAACATGTCAAGTGTGTCCGTGTGCAACTCTTCGATTATCGGATTCCCACTTAATGTAATAAACTCATCTGTGGGCAATAGATTGATTAATTTGCCATTATGCACATAGTAACTTATCTCACCACCTAAAGAAGTACTGTCTGTTGATATTGTAACAGATGTGATGAAGTTCCTGTTATCATACGCAACATTCCATATTGCATCAAACCAATTGAAATCATGAGAACTTATTCTAAAGTAAGTGTTCCCACCATTTCCACCCCACAAGAGATTCGAAGTTCTCATTCTGCAAAACTCTTGGTTGCACGCTTGTGATAGGGTTTTGATATATTCAATGAGCAATCCCTCATCTAAACAATACCTATCACTTGTTAAATCAATTTCCACAATAAAGCCTAACCTATAAAGGCTTTCAACTATTATTGCAACATTTCTTTTAACTTCTTCATATCGGGTGTGGTCGTAAAACCATTTGACTTGGTCTGAATTAGAAATGAATGTGTCGATTACTTTACTATCTTCTGTATAACAGTAAACCACATACGGGTGCGTTTCTCCACAAGTATATAGTTCACCATCATTGCGTAACATATATGGTGTATGTTCTTGAAGCATCTGTTTAAATCTCTCCCCCTTAAAATGAATTAAACGTAACCATATCTTTCAACCGCTTTCCATAATCGCTCCTTTATTTCTTAATCCACATTGCCGGGCGAACCGCTACCCCTTTTTGTTCTTTAAACCAAGATATGTTGTTGCCACCATCAAACCAAACACTATGGAAGCGGGCTACACCTGAATGAAATGAATCGCGCAGAAACCATGAGCACGCCCAGCGGGTTGTTTCCGTATTCTTTTCTAATACCGCACCATCTGCAATACTCTTATCATCATCTTCGGCACAATGCCAGTACGAAATTTCCGGTACACAGTGTCGGTTATCAGCCCACGACAAAAAGTACGGTTTTGTAACCGGCCCATATTCCAGTTTATGAACTATTGCCCCCTGCTGAAATGCCCATTGTGTCGGTGATGTAAGTCTTTTTTGGTGGGTTAGGATATCCCCATAGCCGCCACGAAAGCACCACCATGCTTCTTGACAGCTTAGAAGAAAGACCATATCAGCGGTATCCGCTTTAGGCTTATAGTATCCTGATGTATCTGTCCTGGTATCGGTGTACAGTATCTGCTCATGTTCCTTAGCGGAAAATGCTTCTTCAAAAAAGAATTCATTAAGCCATTTGCGCAGAAAACATTTTCTCCACGTATATGTTTGCCTGTCTACACAGTATGGAACGCAATCCAAGCAGTACTTACTGAGCAAAAGCATTCTATCTTCTTTATCTCGCAGAACGATCCACTCGATAGGCTCTTTTGAAACATCATCAGATTGCCAGTAGTTTCCCAGTGTTATCGTATCAAACGGCTTTATAAAGTCGCTCCACGCCATACTCATACCAGCACCCCACAGTCCTTTCATGATTATTAATCATTCGCCGTTTTCATCAAGAATGCTTTTCTTTTTCTGCCTTATTGTCTTCATACGTTATCATCATCTTCGATCATGACAATTTCACGGTTCTTCTCTTTTGCGATATTTACAGTTATCGCCGTGCCGCCGGGCGTTCCGTTAAAAACAGCTATCACTCTTGCAGCATGATCGACCATCCATCTGTCTCTGGCTTGAAAAACCCAGTATTGATACTTGGTGCAGATATAATCTACCATATCAGCATCGTTCAGAATGGCATTGAACAGCGCCTGCTCTTCAAGAGTTCTGTTTTTCTCGACCCCCTTAAAAGGAACAGCACATATCATTTTAATGTCGCTGTTAGCGGATTTTTGCCGCATAACCTCTTGTGCAGCCCACGTATCAACGCCAAGCGCCATCCCTGTGATAAAGGTGGTAAATCCATCGTTTATGGCATTTTGTATTTCTTCCGCCAGCCTGCTCTTAATATTTTCTTCTGTTCCTCTCAGCTTTTCCGGCCTGTGTCCGGTAAAACAACAGGTTTTGGTGATATCGATTTCCATCACATTATTCTAACCTCTCTAATATCTGTTTGAAAATAACTTGGTTTAGGTTCATGGATTTCCCAAACTTCTTTTAATTCTGCAAAAGAGAACGGTCGATTAACATCTCTGCCTTGAGTTTTAGATAGCGGGCCGCTTTTCGTGTGATCAAATATGTCTTTAGCAGTATTTATATTAAGATACTGACCGGAGTTTTTGAATATGCGGGTTACATCGCCAATTTTATAGTTTCCGTAAAAATCATCTTTGGAAGCTGTTGTGTACACCTCAAATAATTTGCCGGCTTCATCTTTGAATATTAAGGTTGTCTGGTCATATTTTTGTGCCAGATCAAAAGCAGTTTTATAATCAATAGGCCCTATAAGCAATGAATACTCTGTAATATCTACACCATTCTCTGCCCATATAGATTTAAATTGTGTGTAACCCAATCCATACTTGTTTCTGACAATATCTTTCAATTCTGCCAAACGCTTCTGATTATCTTCTTCCGTAAGAAATATTACTTTACCATTCTCATCTTCTATCCTATCTCTATATGGGCTTATAATCGCCAAAGGTTGCTTACTGTCTGAATTTAACAAGCCATAAATCCTTGAGGTTTTTGCTTCGGTAAAATAGAAGTCGTTATTCAACATCATCAACTGTTTCCATTTTTTCACAGTAGTCGTGAATGACCATAGCCTGAGCAAGAAGGCTTGCTTCTTTGTTTACAGTGATAGTCGGAGCTTCAAGCGAAAGCAGCTTGCAGAGTCTTTTTGCTCGGATAATAACATCATATGCGGCTAAACCATTGCCCAAACGCTGTTCGGCGTCTTTACGGATCGCATCTTTGTATTCGTTGTAAAGCGCTTTTTCACTTTCTGAAACAGAAGTGTCTTTATTTTCGTTGTAGTAAGAAAAGTCTTCTGCGGAAAGATCTTCGCCTTTATTGATCCTGCGGGAAATTGAACCAATCAAAGCAATTGTATCAAGCCTGTCGGAAATATCAGCGATCAGATCCAGGTCAAAGCTGTCGGCTTCAAAATCGCGGATATAGGTATTCCAAACAGACTGAAGTTCGGGAGAAAGATCATTAACGTCAGAAGCGGACTGCAACCCTTCGAGCTTTTCTGAAACGGATTTGATCGCATCGTAAAGAGTATTGAAGTCCCCAACAGCCTTTTCAGCATCAGCCTTACTCCAGTTCATCTTGCATTTACAGAACGCTTCTTCATCATAATTGCTGTCATAAGGCCATTCAGGGATGAAAAGGACGCCGTTTTCATCAGTATGCTCAAACATATTGAGAATTGATTCAGGGCCTGAAAAAGTGGGATACTTGTCAGAGAGAGTATAAAGAGCGATTCTTGATGTGTTCATAATTCATCCTCCATATCATTTATTCTGTACGCATTATAGCACAGGCTATGTACCAAATATGGTACTTCCTTATACCGCTACGTACTGCTACGTTCCTTCCTAAAGTCCCGGATAAAACGACCTTGTTATGTCCTTATTTTAAAAGCCGTGGATTACCCACGGCTTTTGCTTTTCTAAAAATACGGCGCCATTGTTGCAAATACCAAAGCTTCTCTCATAAACCACATTTTATTACTTTGTTATCAACAATCTTCGCCCATGATGTAGAAACCTTCGTATAGTTCTTTTTCTCCGCCGGTGAACATATAGAAAAGCGGATAATAATCTTTATATGCATTCTTAAAATCGTTGAAAAAAGCCGGTATGTCCGCAGGTTCCACCTTTGCTTTTTTCGCAAAAACAGGATTGTTTCTACTGTATGAAACTGTCATACCGAACGGAGAATACTTTTCAAACAGCGCTTTGAAATCCTCTTTAAACTTTTCCTGGATCGGCCTACCCTTGATGTACAGCTCAACCATATCTTTTTCAGGTGCATATTCGATCCAAATGATCCCATTATACATATCTTCGTTCGCGCCAATGAAAAACGCAAAACCATACTGTGGTTTGTTTTCACCTAACAGAAAGCGCTTTGATTTACCTTTTATCTCAGAACACTCCCAACCTTCGAACGCATTATTCCATGATTTGTTCGCTGCAGTAAATAATAATTCCACTTTCTCTTCGTTTGTCATAATTTTTGACCTCCTCGATTTGAAAATTTTAGCAAACCGCCATATTCTGCTTTACTGTATCGGGTTGTATATAACCACTGTTTTAGTGTACCATGGGTGTTCGGCAATGTCTACAACAATTGTTCTTGGTTTATTTGCCATATTGTGTTCCTCCGAAATCAATTTATTATCTGATGTGATTTCTTATAAATTCTTATCTATTGCTCATTAATGTAAATATATCAATATCACCACTATACCCCGCAGAGTATAATAGATTTATAATTTGATCAATGGTTTCACCAGAAGTAATTGCCTCATCAACAATCAACACATGTTTTAATGAGTTAATATCTTCATCGTTAGATATATAAAACATAGGATTGATAAATTTCCTATATTTACTTGGTATTTTACGCATAGAAAAATTGCCAGAACTGTATTGTGGTTGTAAATAGCGGCGTTGTAAATTGTTTATAAATTTCGTTTTGTCACTGTACTTTACTTCTTTATTTATCTTATCAAGGTTTAGAGATAAATTATCGACAGAATATTTAGTGGTGGTGATTACTTTAGTGTTAAACGCCTTAGATAATTTATCCGCTAATATACTTGTATGTTTAGATGTAGAGGAAACCGGAATGATTGCGTCATAATCAACCTCAAAATTAGTCATAAATTCTTCAATGCATCTATCAACCAATATTTTTATGTTATCATCATTATAGCCATCGGGTGTTCTAATGTATGATAAAATTGATTTACGAGAAATATTCATAGATGGGTCTCGATTAATTTTATAACCGAAATATCGTATATGATGGTTAAATTTGGTTCTATTTATTTTTCTGATTGTCAATTTGACTAAATCATCATTATCATTATCATCCTCATCCCAATCAAAATCAAATCCATCATTAGACATATTATAACTAACACCCTCAGTCAACGTGATATAGGTGTCCTCAGTATCATATGGTATTTGGACAACTTTATAACCTCGTCTAATAGATTTTGATACTGTATCTCTTGTGCCCCTTGCTTTGGGGCTAATAAATGCAATTACTATGGGCAATTCAACATCTGAAATGTAGTCAATCATCTGACTGTTTCGTATCGGTCCCGCTGATTTACCATAGGTTGACCAATCAGCGGGGAATGTTTTACAACTAATTCCCCTATCAAATGCGTACTGTTCACCAAGTGTATCTGCACCAGAGCAATGTCCACTCACAATTTCAACATCATCGTAGTCTAAATCATATTCTGACAAAACATCATCCACAACCAACTCTAAAAAATCATAGTTATCAAAATGCCTACCACCACAAATAATTATCTTTGAAACGAGAGTATATTTTTCTGTTTTCATACAATATATTTCTCCCTCTGATGTCACATTAATAATGGTTGAACAATTCGCCTAACAAATATCTTGCATGACTCTCCATACTTGTTGACGGTTCGGGTTCAAGAAACATTTCCACCATAGAAGACTTTTGCGGGAAACCATTGATCATTATGGATCCTTGATCAAATAATGATAGCTCATCACCATTTTCATCTAAATATGTTTTGTCTGCAATTTCGTAAACATCTTTAATGAATTCATCCCATGGAACGAGTGTGTTATTCCTTCTATACGGATAAACTATAAAAGATTTTTCCACAACAAATCCTGTCTTCTCTCTATATCCGCCATAGGTAGATACAAAGGTTAAGTCCTTTGAATTTATTGCCCGTTTCATTTCTATTGTTAATTTATCCATATTTTTAGACGCCAGTAAAAAAACATAGCCGCTATCATCATGACCTTGCGCCACTCTTCGTAAATCTGCCTCAGTAAGCGGAGTAAACCTTTTGTGGTAAGTCCTAAATAAAACGTCATATAAACTTGCTTCGTTAATATCCTCTGCCATTTTAAGTTTCACCCTAAAACCTTATTATTTTATATTTTACCAACATCATATCATGAGCCCGCGGGAAGAGATAAGTGATCTTCTCACAAAACTCGATATATCTTTTCGGTATCTCTGCTTTCTGCATTAGTTCAAGCATTTTTGCATCCCAGCCTTTCCCATGCGCCCTACCCCTCCGCACATAGTCCGCTATTCTGAAGGCATTTTCCTTATCTATGCCATGTTCAAGCATGTATTCGTATACATCCTCACGGTGTGCTATCAGCTCATCGAACGGTATATCCCCCGAGAGGTATGCCTGTTCCGGCACTCCATTCCGTATATTAAATGCGATGCCAACGCAATTTACCTTTTCGGCGTATGTACAAGGCTTGAGTACAGCACATACATTATCCAAAACACCGTACATTTCATCTTTATTACCTTTTTGGTCAAGGTATTCGGCTGACGAGAAAAAAAACGAAAAGTCTTTTTTAGCATCCGGTTCGCCTGATTCCTGACCGGTCCTTATCCTTACTCCGTCCATCTCGCCTTTGTAAAAAAATCTCTTTTTGATCCTCAGATTCCCGCTATATGCCTCAAAATATCTGACAAGATTATCGTGGACGCACGAAGGAACCACGAGGTCGATCATCGAAGGGACAAGTTCGCCCGCCGGACCGAAGTAAAATTCCGGATAAAGCTTTAGTTCAGATCTTATCGGATCTATATTTGAGATATCCAGAAGATAAGCTATCACCGAAGCGCCAAGAGTTCCTCTGGGCCGACAATCATCTCTCTTTGCCCCTGCCGCCTGCAGTGCGTCAAAAACGGCCTTGAAAAAAACAGCACTTCCTTGCTTATCAACCATCGCAAGCTCCGTTTCAAGGCGCGGATAAACTTCTTCGGCATCATCTTTATACTTCTCAAGCGCCCGGGCTCTGCAGGTATTCTTTAACCATATAAAAGCGTTCTCGTTATCGATATCTTTTTGCTGTCTGCCCGGCAAATACATCTCATACTGTTTCGGAAACTGCCGCTTAAGGCACGATCTGGACGGGAGCCCGCCTGCCGCTGTGCAGAATACATGCAGTTCCTCGGATATGGCGCGGAGCGTCTCGCTATCCTTCTTGGTCTTGCAATAATTCTTGTATGCACCGCCCGCCGCCAGCCCCGCGAAAAACCTTGCCTGCTCCGCATCAAGCCCCATGAGAACCAATGCACTATACAGATCTTCTTCGTACAGAATGGGGAGTTCGAACATACTTATGCGATCCCACTTGTTTAAAACGCAGCCTTTCCCATAATACCGTGCAATTGCGGCGTAGAATTCTTCATCTTTCGTGCTGCGGATCAGTGCGATAAGGTTCCTCGAAGGAGCGTTTCGGTCGCTCCAGTATTTATTAAACATCGTCCGCATCGGCCTGATATCCGGCGGGAAATCCTCTTCGGTCACATGGTATTTCAGCCATCTGGCAAAATCCATGAACTCACGCCTGCTGACCATAGGTTCCGACGGATCCGTGACATTGTATTCAGGCTTATATTTGCTAAACTTCAGCCTTCCGTCCCCAGTTAACGCCATACATACTTTTGACATAATAATACCCCCTTCTCACGATACAAACTTATGTTTCATTTCCGATCCTGATCATGTGTGTCGTCCCTGAGATTGTCCATAGCAAAACACAGAGGCGTGTCAGGCTCTGATACCACCTTCTCGATCAGCGGAAGCAGTACGTTCTTGGTCTCTTCCGTTTCCATGCGATGCCCGCCGGCAAAGCGGTATGCATGACCGGGAATATACCACTTGCAGAAGTCGTCATAATGGCTTACCAGAGTGTCATTTTCACCGAACAGCGCATAAGTAAGATTGCACTCATTTACATCCAGCTTTTCAGGATGCATCATATCCTTGTTGCCGTAGATCATCTTCCTGATCTCAGCCAGTTCGGATATAAACGATTCATCGATCGTATACTCTTTGGCGCCGTCCGACCGTTCGCACAGGAACTCATGCCTGCCGTAGCCGATGGCCTTTGCGATGTCTTCATCCGCGTACATGGCCGGGTTTACAAGGATCTTCTTATGCTGCCACATGGTCTGGGCATAGAATCCCCCAAGAGACGTACCGATCACCAGATCAAACTCTTTGTCAAGATAATTGTCGCGAATGAACTTCACCGCCTCACTCGGGCGGATGGGCAGTTCCGGAGCGACAATCTCAGCCTCAGGAAGAAGTGTGCGAAGCGTGCGCGGAGTCCTGCTGTCCGCGCCTGAACCTATACCGTGTAAATAAAGAATTCTCAAATAGATTTGCCCTCCCTGTACTTCATTAAAAAGTTCCAAATATTCCATAAAACTGATAGAAGCTTCTTCGTCCTTAGCGGCATCTACGCCACCCTTTGTATGAGGATTGATCGTCCACTTACTATGCGTCGAGCCTTGCATCGCAAAATAAGGCCTGTGAAGGATCCTATAACCTGATCGATCCAGCAACCCGCTGTCTATCGTGTCGGAATCGACCACATACTTCCTGTTATATTCTTCCGGCAAAGACGGAAGAATACGACGCCCCAGAAACTTAGCCAAAAATGAGCCCTCTTCTTCATCAGCTAACCCATAATGTAGCTTAAGTACCTTAAGGAACTCTTCGTCCCCCTGTTCAACGGCAGCTTTATATAAAGGATTTTCGATAATATTATCTACACGAGGCTTTATCATAATGTCAAACAAAGACATATCCATACTGTCTCTGAACATTCTTCCATGAATGTCCCTGATCAGCCAACGAATCTCATCAGGCCGGCCTGAATAGAACTTCTCAAGCAGAATGTCCTTATTTCTGCATTCAAGATAAAACTCATACTTCTTTCCCATGACCCTGTGATAGTGTATGGTGATCGTTTCATTAAGGCACGTTGCCATAATGCCCTTCCAGCCCCTTGCCTTGTTAACACGCTCATCAAATCGTTTTACGGCTTCCTCGGCTGCGGCCAACGCATCTTCATCCAGCCCCAGAACGCGGTTTGAGAATTGTTTGGTAATAAATCGGTTGCCGGGGATATAAGTGTATTCATGGTCACCTCTTTGACGGATCTTACAGCAAAGAATATAGGCGTCCTGATCTTTTACTTCACAGCCTATTCTTTTGATCTTCTTGATAAAACGATTTCCGTCAAGTTTGTATTCATTGGGATTGTTAGGCAGATATTCTATCATTTTGCACCTCAATATTATCTTTACACTGCGACTTCAACAACGTTTGCGTTTTTCCTCAATTCGCGAATGTCAGAATAGAGAAGTGTTTCTTTTTCCACCAAAGCTTCAGTTACCGCTTCGAGAAACGCCCTGTTTTTCAGCAATATATCTTTGGTTTTGATCATGAATCTTTCAAGCTCGGCATGAATTACCGCTTCACTTCGGGAGCTCATATTTTCTGATATCGGACGTGAACCTATCGGGTGAAAACCAAGATTAGCAACTTCGATCATTCCCAATCCATGAGTTCCACTCTCTGAAAGCCCCTCTCTGATAAGGTCAGAGGCTTTGTTGAGATCTTCTTGGCATCCACTGGCGCATGATTCAGAGTAGTATAATTCTACTGCAGCTTTTCCTGCCAACGAAGCCATAACGTAGTAAGGTCTTCTCGTAAGCTTTTTGCATCGATGGATGAATCCTTGCGTAGCATCTCTGCCTGTTGAACGCAATGATGCAAGTCCCACACTTTCAGGCACAAGAACCTCACTGACGACAAGATGTCCCGCCTCATGTAATGCGGTTTTCCTCATCTCATCAGCTGACGTCTTTGTAAAGTTGTCAGGTGAATCATACTGCATTCTAAGCACAGACTTAATGAAATCTTTCATTTCAATCTGAGCGTTCCTTCTGTATGCGGCATTGATGGCAGCCTCATTGAGAATTGTTTCCAATTCCGCGCAGGAACTGTAACTGATCATTTTTGAAAGATCTTCCATATCTACAGAGTCGGACACCTTTTTACCTGAAAGATAGTGCTTGATGATTAAATCTGCATCTCTGTCTGTCGGGCTCTGAACTTCGATCTTTCTGTCAAAGCGACCTGAACGGAGAAGAGATTCAGGCAGTTTTTCAATATCGTTCGCGGTCGCAAGTACAAATACATCATCGTTTTCGACCTCATCGATTCCTGACTGAACTGCGACGTATTCTTCAGCGTCTCGATGTTTGTCGTCCTCATTGGCAAATTTGTCCATATCATCAAGAAAGACGATAGCAGGAGCGTTTTCTTTTGCTTTCGCAAAGGTTTCTGTGATATCAGCAATGAAGTCGTTGTTTCCTTTGTTTCTTCTCACGGTAAATGCCTGGAGGCCACTTTCTTCAATAAGGCACTTTGCCATCAAAGATTTACCAAGGCCTGGATCTCCAAAGAGAAGAATTCCACTGGGAAGCTTGGCTCCAAGATCTTCGTAAAATTTCCTGTTGTGAAGCATATCACAGATCTGAAGCAACTCGTTCTTGATAGTTTCATAGCCAATAACCTTGTCAAATGCGCTCATATTTTTGCCCTCCATTTTTTTGAATGTCCCTGTTTTCAAGCGTATTATAGCAAAAGTAATGTTCCATAAATGGTGCATGACCATTTCAATCGAAAGTTTCAACCGAAAGCCTGCCTAAAGCCCCGGATAAAACGACCTTGTTATGTCCTTGCCGCCCATTTTGCCGTGGGAAGTGCTGCTGTCATTCTCTGTGAGATTGCAATGAAAGTAAATATTCGCAGTCAGCAAGGCTTCATTTCCGGGAATGAACAATTCTTGTTCAGAAATCACGGAATTTACCGGTGTACCGGGAATGAGATCGCCAAACTCTATTTCATGTTTTGCGTGGACGATTTCAATTGCCTTCCACTCTTCCCAGGTACCTTCATAGTAAATGTTTTCAAGGCTACTACACCCATCAAATGTCTTTTCTTTAATATGTCTTATACTCTTAGGAATAGTAATGTTTTTAAGACTGCTGCAGCCGGCAAATGCCCCTTGAGGCAGTCTTTGAATGCTCGATGGCAAGATAATATCCGTTATATTCTTATTTCCGGCAAAAGCGCCTTTTGCAATGGTAATTATCGGTACAATTCGGTCATATCTGTTTTTCGTTTTTTCAGGAACTTTGATGATCGATAAGCTCTTGTCGGCAATAGAAACAAGTCCAAGCGGTAATCTTTGCGGATTCAGCCACATAATGGCCTGACAGAATTCGAGGCTGTCTGATATTTCAATATCTTTTATAGATTCACAGTATTCTTTGTAGTTCATAGTTGGTCTCCTTTCATGTTTCGACTGCTCCGCAGTGTTTAATAAATGAGAAAGACGCCTATCGTTATCGACAGGCGTCCTTCTTTCACACCCATCGATCAAGCTTTGGCACCTTACCTTGTCAGGCAGGTTGTCGTGCGGTCAACGGGCTTGTCCCTCGCGCACTCTTTATGGATCGTTTATTCTTTTTTCTCAATGTGTCCGCTAAGAAATATTTGTCTTTCCAATGAAGAACCGGCATTTTTCAGATACTCTGCCACTGCCAATTGTTCCGCTTCATCCGTACGTTCGGTCAGATCGAAAACAAAGAGCGGCCAAAAGATGTGATTGAAATCTCTGATTGATTCGATGTTTTGCCAGAACCGGTTTAAGTGGATGAACGATAAGAACTCATAGATCACCGCGTCAGACAGACTTAGTATATCCCGGTCAAAATTCACTTTGCCATGATTTTTAAGGGATATACGAAACATTCGGGTATCGCCTATCCCATCGGTCAATTTTGAAAAACTCCTTTCCGGATAGTAATCCTCGATGTCTTTATAGTGTTTTAATCTGTCCGAAAACCTATTTCTTCGATCATAGACAAAACGTGAAAGACTTTCTTCCTCTGCGTTTTGATGGATCATATCATAAAAATCGTCACATGAGCTTTCTCCCTGAGTTTTGACATCATATTCAAAGCTGTTTGTTTCAGGCACTCCGGTCGCGGTAACATAGTATAGAGTGCCTGTGATCTCAATCTCAGCCTTTATCTCTGTGCCTTCTTTTATGACAGGATCATGACCTATAAGGAACTCACTTTTCAGGATCACACCGATGGCTTTTATGACAGTATCTGCGATCATAGGGGACAGTACGGCAAGCTGAGGATCAAAAGAAGCTTCAAAATGATCGACTTCTTCAAAATCTTCAATATGGATTCTCTTTACAAGCAACAGGTCATTCCTCCTTTCTATTTGATCTGCATCCATTATATAGCTTGCCGTTGCCCAAAAATGGTACATAAGATACTATGCCACGCAAAATCCGATAGGATTTCGCGATTTTTTTGCGGAAGCAGCGGGAATTTCTATGTCTTCCGCGCAGATCGTCACAATATCGTCTTTTTCGACGAGATCAACGTCCATTTTCAGTAATCTGCCCGCTTGCGCCATCTTTGCCTTTTCGATCACATTACGTGCGTATCGTCCGTTACCGAAGTCATCATCGTTTTTAGCAGCATTGAACACCACGGAAAGCCGTTCTCGGGCGCCTTCCGTAAGTTTCAGACCCTTTTTCTTTGCGATCAACGAGGCGATATCGCAGAGTTCTGCAGTGTTATAATCCGCAAAAGGAACGTGGAACGCAATCCTTGATCTGAGACCCGGATTCTTTTGAATAAACTTTTCCATCTTGTCAGGATACCCCGCAAAGATAACAACGACGTCATCTCTGTGGTTTTCCATTTCCTGCACGATCGTATTTATTGCTTCATCTCCGTATAATCCGTCTCTGTCATCAACAAGAGAGTATGCCTCATCAATGAACAATACACTTCCTTTAGCCTCACGAAACTTTTTCTGGACTATGGGGGCTGTCCAGCCGAGGTATTTGCCGACAAGATCGCCTCTCCCGACTTCAATGAGTTCGCCTTTTGAAAGCAGATCGTTTTCTTTCATTATCCGTGAAAACAGTCTTGCAACCGTTGTTTTGGCGGTTCCGGGATTTCCGGTGAAAACCATGTGCATTGCAGGTCTGTCAGATTTCATCCCCTTATCTGCAAACAGTTTTTGAGCCTTGTAGTAGTCCAGGGCTTGTCCGATCACTTTTTTGGCGTCCTCAATGCCGATCATTTCCATCAATTCATCATAGGCGGTTCCTTTGGGCTCTGCTTTTGCTACTTCTCGTTTTGCGGTAACGATATCTTTGTACTGCGGGTAAACCCCTGTTTTGAGTTTATTGTTGTACCATTCGTCAAACAGATCACGAAGATCGGGAGCCAAATAAGTTTTGTTATCTTCAAGTTTTTCAAACAGTTTTTTATCGGCTCTGATCTTGTTGTCTTTTGCAAGCATCCTGAGAAAACGCTCCGCACGTTCTCCGGAAACAAATTCTTCCTTAAGTTCGATAAAGCTGGCGTTTCCCAAGTTCTCATAGAAGATATCTTTTGATTTGGTGCATTCCCGCGGAAGGCAAAACACGGTAAGGACCCGGTTGCGGTATTTCTTCATTACTTCGCAGATCCTCTCTATGGTTTCTCTTCCACAAGTTGCATGATCATCTTCAGTGTCATCATCGGCAAGATATCTTACTATAACCGCGCCGCCAAAACTGCTCTTGTACAGGCAATCATAGACCGTCATCGAAAAGTTCTCACCCGGTTTTAAATCAAGAAAAGAGTACCTCTTGCTGTGAAGTCTCCCATTCATGTAAAGTGCCTGAAGAAGAAGGCGATACATACCCTTTCGAGTCTCGCGGTCATCTGTCTGAACGAAGTAGTGAACCGGATGACCTGTAGTTTTGCTTTGAGATTTCCCCGCAAAAATGCGATCAAGTTCGGGGACAAAAGTATCCCTTGCAAAATAGCGGTCGGCTTCTTTATAAATCCACGTTTTATTCGATTCGTCAATTATATTTTCGCCGTAATCCAGACCTCTGCCGAACCCTCCGCTGAGTTTGTCCAGATCAAACAATCCAAGAACCTCACTGTCGTTATCGATATAGAAATTCCTGCCTGCGAACTGAAGCATTTTGCGGGCGGCACTGAGTGTGATCTCTTCAACGTAAATGTCCTTAAGCTCCAGTTCAATCGCATTAAGAAATGAAGAAAGCTGCTTGCTGATATCAGTAGATTCGCGGCATATGATACCTATTGTTACGGTGTCTTCGGAAGCATCTGTTACATAGAAAAAAGCTTTTCGGTTGAGTTTCTGATTAAAGGAATCGCTGCGCATGGCAATCTTTCGTACTTTCTCGTGCTGCACACGCCTATTATCGTTTTCTTCAGCCCATTTCTCATCAACCGCAAATCCCTCGACTCTGAAAAACTGCATTTTCTCTTCCTCCCATATATTTATTCTTCGCTATTTATAGTAACTACATTCCCAAGTATTACAAAATTCTAACCTCTCTAACCTCGGTTTGAAAGTAACTTGGTCTAGGTTCATGAATCTCCCGGACCTCTTTTAATTCCGCAAGAGAGAATGGTCGATTCTTGCGATCAAATATAGCTATAGCAGTATTTATATCAAGATACTGACCGGAGTTTTTGAATATACGGATCACATCACCAATTTTATGATCCCTATAAAACTCATTTTTGGAAGTTGTGCTGTACACTTCATATAATTTGCCATCTTCATCTTTGAATATAAAAGATGTCTGGTTATATTTTTGTGCCAGATCAAAGGCGGTTTTATAGTCAATAGGCCCTATAAGCAATGAATACTCTGCAGCATCTACACCATTCTCTACCCATATAGACTTAAATTGTATGTAGCTTAACCCATACTTGTTTTTGACAATATCTTTTAATTCTGCTAAACGCCTTTGATAATCTTCTTCCGTAAGCAATATCAGATTGCCACTCTCATCCTCTACACTGGCTCTATACGGACTTATAATTGCCATAGATTGCTTGGCGGCAGAATTTAATAAGCCATAAATTATTGATGTTTTTGCTTCTGTAAAATAACGTTCTTGTTCTTTCAGTTTATTCATATTTGTTGTATATGCGTATTATTTGCTGTATCTGATCACATCGATCTCTTTTTTCTCAGCATAATTCATTGTTTCAAATGTACCGCCTTTGCCGCCGCTGTAAACAGCGAGCAGCCGCGACGCATGATCGACCATATAATGATCACGCTGAAAAAAGGCAGCTCTGCCGGGCACATTCGAGACAAATATAACCTCTGCGGACCTTTTGATCACCTGATCATAACGGATCTTCCAATCTTCTTCCCAACTTTGTTCCATTCCTCGAAACGGAACTGCGGCGACAAGTTGCACATTCTCCCCGGCTTCCCGAAACCGAAGGACTTCCTCCGCAGCCCACAGATCAACGCCTCTCTGCATACCGCTGATAAACGTCGTATAGCCGTCATCGATCGCGCGTTTAATCTCATTTTTCAGCCATGCGATCACGTCCTTTTCCGGGAAAGCAAGTCGTTCGGGACGATGTCCTGTAAAAGTGCATACATGCTGCCTGTCATTATCGATCATTTCAATCATGATACCTCCTATGAAACCATCTCATTCACTTCGAATTATCTCCTGTTGACGGCTTTATTTTATCAAAAGTAATGCGCCAAAAACGGTACATAACGAAACAGAGGTATAAAATTTCTCAAAAAAACAGGAGCGCAATAATGCGATCCTGTTTTGAGACAGTATAGTAAAAAACTCGATCATTGATACTTTTCAAGCCCATTTTTCAAGGTTTCTCTCATTCGATCTCTCAAAGAATCCGGCAAGAGGATCTCCACATGATTAATATACTGCATTGCCCAATATTCCATTGCGCTCGGGCTTGCCGTAACGCTCACCCTGACCTTATTACCATCATTGTTTCTTAAAATAAAAATATCCTTTCCGAACCAGTCAATGATCTGATCTATTATCTTAATATCCGCAATAAAGACGATGTTCTCCGGCTTGTCAGTGTACATATAGGGCATTGCAGTAGACAGCTCTTTGTAATTGATGCCTTTCTCGTAGCCAGGAACACGTTTGATCGGAGTGGCCTTTCTATCGATGATCTTCATGTCGGTGATCCGGTCAAGCCGATGAAAAACCATATTATGCCAGTATTCACTGTACGCCATAAGATAATAGCGTTGATTGTGCAAGATCATGAGATACGGCGTCACAAACTGGTGAGAAGACTTATGCAGTTTCTTGTCGGTACCGTATTTGTTATAATCGTAATGAATCTGTTTTTTCTCTTCAATGGCTTTGTCGATCAATTCAATGTTGTAAAACAGCGCCTGGTTGTCAGTCCTGCTCCAGTCATTAACGGAATGAATGTGTTTTACGCTCGATCTGAAATACATATTTGAAAGAGCACAGAGCCGTTCGATCAGGTCTTTTGCGTGGTTGGCGGTAATGTGTTTGCTGCTCAGAACGCCGTCGATCAGCATATGAAGCTCCGAGTCTTCAAAATCGCGGCTATCCAAATAGCTTCCATTTTTCCCGGACTTGATCTCAATTCCGGCTTCTTTCAGAAGTGAGATGTTACGGCTGATCGCTTTTCTTTCGATGACAATCCCATACTTGCTTTCAAGTTTTGACGCTATATCATCTTGCGTCAGGGGATGGTTGTAATCGCTGTATTCTTTTAAGATCTGCCAGATCCTTATTAAAGCCAGTTTTTTAGGTTCCATCACGTTTGCTCCTTGTGTGTTTACGATAGAGAAGTCTGATCAAATGTCTATATGATACGTCCTCGCATCGGCATTTTCTCCGGTCGTTGCCCTGAACGCCTTCACATACGCTTCCAGCTGTGCCTGATACTTTATATCCAGATTGCTGCCATCAGCATTTGTCTTATAATCCACGATATGCCAGCTTCCGTTCTTGCGGTATACTGCATCCATCACGCCGTTCCAAAGACGTTTCCCGGGCAAAGGGCCATCCCCGCTGCCTTCTTCCGCATAGCAAAACGGTACTTCGCAGTACACTTCGTCTGCCTGCAGCAGCTCTGAAAGAATGTCCTGCGGCAGACCGTTGGTCTGGGGATATCCGCCACCTCGCATACGTTTCGCAACCTCGATAAGAGCGCATGACAGTTCTTTCTCATATGGCTCTGTAGTTGGAGTTCTGTACTCTCGTAATATTTCTCCTACCACGCCTTTCACATCTGCTGCATTTTTCGAGGATACCAATGTTTCCATCAGCTTATGCGTCATGGTTCCAAGTATTGCAGGAGCCCGGTGTACTCCCCTGTCTTCAGGTGCAGTCATTACCGTGGCTTCCTGTTCATCTGCCACTTTCGAAACAAGCTTCAGTCTGCTGGGATTTTCAACCGTGAACCCGGATATCTCAGTGCTTCTATCATTAAGTACCGATGTCTCTTCCGCCTCCAGGTATAAGCCCGCAGCCTCCGCGGCAGTATGTGGTTTTCCCGCTTTCTGTTCTTCTTCGCCGAATTCACTGAAGAAATCGGTAAGTCCTGCTCCACGTAAGTCTTTCCACTTGGAAATGTGTGCCTCGCCCTTCCCGGATTTCTGTATACGGTCGCAGACTATCAGTACGTTCTCTGCGCGGGTAGCTGCCACATACACCAGTCTCTTGCCTTCTGCCTCCCCCGAGGTCTTTTCATCATTCTTTTCGTCATCATAATCCGCAGTCTCAAAGAAGTTAACATTTTTGACGTCAGGATTCTCAAGATTAAACAGATAGCCTTCCGAACCGGTATCCTCATGAATTATCCGTCTGAATCCGGTTTTGTTGTAGTCTGATGCAGATGCCAGAATTACAACCGGAGCCTCCAGACCTTTAACTTTGTGCAGATTCGCAAGGTGTACTGCATCTCTGTTATCATTGAGGCTCAGGCATCGCTCCTGCTCAGACTCTCCGCTTATCAGTGTTTCAAGGAACAGCTTACCGTCGATATGTGAAACTATCTTGCCCACGGCCTCATCGTTTCTGATAAGCTCCAGCGTATAATATACGACTTCCAGATTTGCACTCCTGCACACTTCATATATGTGGAACTCATCCAGCAGTTTCGCGAACAGCGCCGCCGGAGAAAGATTCCCTGCTTTGCCGAACAGATTTTTTAATCTTGTTATTGCGGTGTATACTTTCACCGCTGTCTCATTTGCGGAGTCAAAATCGTCAGGCTTTGCGTTCATGGCAACTTTTCCACCGCTCTCCCTGTATATACGAATCTCGTCCTGAGTCAGGCCGATGGATTTTCCGGTCAGTGCTCCGTACAGAGCTATCATGTCCTGATCATCGGCCAGAGATGCATAAAGCCTGCAGACTTCCCGCAAAGCGTCGTTTTCACTGAAAGGCACGCTTCCTTCTACTCTTGAAGGAATATCAAGCTCGTCCAGGCGCTCCACGATAGGTCCGAGGTTCTTTTTTGCCGCAGTGATCACCATGATATCGCTGTATTTTATCTTTCGCAAATCTCTGGTTTCCTTATCACGGATCATAAACTTTTCGTTATCAACCAGCTGATTTACCAGTTTGCCTATCTGAATAGGATCCGTCTCTTCCGGATGCTCGTCTGCAGCCTTTTTGGCATACGAAGTGTAGGCATAAATTCCCCTGAACTCATCGACTGTTTCATCCGGGAGAGGTATCTCTTCGAATTTGCTCTGATCAGGCGTCTGCTCGGGCATCGTTTCAGTAAAACGCCTGTTAAAGAATCCGCACAGTTCACGCCTTGAGCGGAAATTCCTAGACAGTGAAAGGATCGCTCCTCCATTAGTCTTAAACAGCTGCTTTACATGCAGAAATGAAGATACATCTGCGCTTCTGAAACGATAGATTGACTGCTTCGGGTCGCCCACAATAAAGAGTGAACCCTGACAAGGCGAACATTCCGTCCATTTCTCTGCAGGATTCTCCGAAGTCAGATAAAAGAATACCTCTGCCTGCATGGGGTTAGTGTCCTGGAATTCGTCAATCAGGAAATAGCTGTGTCTGCCATATATGTATCTGATAAGCTTACCGCCGGTAGCGGCATCTTCTTTCAGCATATTGCGAAGGTAATACAGGCAGTCGAAAAAGGTCATAAAACCTCTCTCCTTCATCGCTGCCTCTATGACCGGTTCGCACTCCTCAAAGAATTCCATGGAAATGGAATAGCGGTAATTCTGAAGTTTACCGATAAGGCTGTCAAGATATTGCGGATCCGGGTCATACCATTGGTTCTTTCCACCATGCGGAACATAAACGCCTTCCAGTTCCGGCTGATCTTTCATCCATTCGGTAGCCACACGCAGGTCTTTGAAATCTTTCAGTGCCTTGATAACATTGTCCAGATCTCTGCTCCACTTCCGGTTCAGCTTTTTATATGTGTCTCCGACCACGGCCCACGCATTACGCGATTTGCTATCGTCCTGATTGCTGATCTCCGGATGCCCTGCAAGGTACTCGGCTGCTCTTCTCAGTTCGTCCCGTTCGGGAGCATAGGTTTTATCTATATCTGTGACGATAGTCTTGTTATAGTTGAACCTGACGTTTCTGTTGTCCATAAAGAAGCGTATACCTTCAGAAAAGACTTCTTCCGCATTCCAATACAGTTTTCTGAATGCTCTCGCCATCTTTGCAAGGCTGTCTCCACATTCACCGTTGCAGATCATAACATATTGACGCCTGTAAAAGGTATCCGCGTCTTCCGTTGCAGCGATCTGTGTATCTGAAGGAATTCCTGCTTCAAAAGGATGCTCAGAGAGTATCATCTGGCAGAAAGAGTCGATGGTTCCCATGAAGCAAAGGTCTATGTTCTGAAGGGCTTCCGCACAGCGTCTTGCGGATTCTGCGTCAGGCTTTGGCAATTGTCCCGCACGGCCTTCATCCTTCCACTCCATATCAGGATTGCTCCTCTTGATAAGGAGCTTCTGGAAACGGTCATAGAACTCACCTGCCGCTGCTTTGGTAAATGTTATTGCGCATATCCTGTCGATCGGAATTCCGGCTTCAACCATAGCGACCATGCGGCTGACGAGCATGGTTGTCTTACCTGAGCCTGCGCCGGCTTCTACAAAAATGTTTGTATTGATGTCAGATACGATACGGTTGCGGGCTTCGTTGTCTCTTCCGAGACTGTCTGTATTACTCATCTTCAGGCCCTCCTTTCTGCGGCTTGCCGCAGATCATGCCGTATTTACAGTACTTGCAGGGATCCGGATCGTCCTTTGTCCTTGAAATGGCAAATTCCGAAACAGGATAGTCTGCCGTTTCAAGCTTTTCCTTAAACTCATTAAGTTTCACTGTGAGTTTATCCTTCATCTCGTCATCATATTTACAGGTTACGGTTTCATTCAGCCTTAAATAACGGTATTCCGTTCCGCTGATCTTAAAGCCATTCTTTTCCATGAGATATGCGTATATCACCGTCTGGAGGCAGGTATCGATATCATCCTGCACATGTCCAAGGCTTCGCCCGGTCTTAAAGTCTACAACTCTGTATGTTCCGTCAGCAGTCTTTTCTATCCTGTCAGGGAATCCGTGCAGCTTTACACCGCTTTCATGCTTGCTGTGGATATCCTCTTCTTTAAGGGGGACTTCGCATTTGGGATCCATCTTGTATGCGTTCTGCATCATGTCAAGGAACTGCTCGCGCTCACCGGCCGCCTTCTCAGGGACCAAAGGCGGGTTCTGCATCAGATACCTGTCAAATACCTCACCCGCGCGTTTTAAGAACTCTTCCTCACTCATCCCGGAGTTCGCCAGTTCTTCCATCAGGGAGTGCGCCAGTTTACCGGCGTCTGTAGACGGAATCACCTCAAACGGATCGTAATCGTCCGGCTGAGGGAGTCCGATTATATAGCTGAGCATGAACTGTCTGGGGCAATTGAAAAATGTTGATAACGCCGAGGGCGAGTATTCTTTTTTCAATGCATAACTGTCAGATCCGATGCTTCCCGCAGGCGCTCCGGCAGGGCGCTGTCTGATATCGACGCCGTTATTGTACGCCTCTCCGATCTTTCTGGAATCGGATATCTCCGGAGCGAAGTAATCTATCTTCTTTGTAGCATCTTCAAGTTCTTTTGATGTGGCGTTATCTCCTTTTGCCTCTCGGAAAAGCTCGTATACAAGCGAAGACGGATTATCATGCTTCAGTTCCGAAACGTTCATTCCGGCATATGACAGGAATATCTTTGCATTTAAAGAGGATGCCAGGCGCACGAGCGCAAAAAGATCTGCTCTCTTCTGCTCTATCATTCCCTGCGAAGTCATCCTCTCAGCGCCTTTGCCAAAGTGCTCCAGATCTTCGTCGAGGAGCAGATAATTCTCTTTGGGCGATCCCGGGTATTTGTTTGCCGAAAGACCTGCCACATACAGGTTTTCCCTGACCGCCGGCAGTGCACCCGCTATTCCGGTCACATATACCTTACCTGCCTCGCTTCCAGCCGCGGCCACGCTCTTTCTAAGGACATTTCGGATCATATCTTCTGTAGCTGTCCCCGCACCCGAAGCTCTGATTATCTTCAGTTCGTCATAGATTGCGCTTGCCGCCGCGCTGTCAAGCATGGTAAGCAGCGTCTCGGAATTAGATTTCGAGCCGCGTCTGATGTATGCATATTTGTATATGAATTCTTCTGCCGGCAGGGCCAGTTCTCCGGCTAAAACTTCAAGGAACGGAACGTATTGAGTTTCGTCTCCCGTTACAGTCTTTTTGTAGTCGGCGAGCCGCGCATCATTCACCGCTTTATCGTTGGTAAAGCGCAGCGCGCATGCTATTTCCTTGTACCTGCGCCATATGAAAGCCTCGCCTTTTTCAGGATAAAGTTCAGCCAGTTTTCTGCGATCGAAGGCACTGGAATCAAGCATTTCGGCAAGAGCCACCGCACCGAAGAAACCATCGGTCATCCAGTGATAGTATATCGTAAGGAGTTTTGCGGGATAAGAATTGTGGATAGGGATCCCGCATCCGAATGTTACAGGCAGATCGTATCTCAGAGCATAATCAAAGAACAGCTGACCGTATGTCTGCGGGTCTGTTACCGCGACCGTGCAACTGTCCAGTGTTCTATTTTTATAGATGTCCGCTATGATTGCCTCAACTTCGTTGGGCGCGCCATAACAGTCTGAGATTGAATCGATGCAAAGAGGAACCTCTTTAGCCTTATAAAGCTCTTTGAGGCTCATTCTGACAGATGTTTCTGCAAGCTTATGAAGGAGTTCCTGCTCTATAGGCTTCAGTGGATACTCGTCAAGTGTAATGAATTCTGCGTCTATCTTGCCGCATAGGGCTATAGCCTTACGGATAAGACCAATAGTATCTATCCGGTTTTTCTCCGCAAGAAGCTCCTGGTATCTGCGATAAACCGATAAAAGCGCAGCGTTTTTCTCTGTAAACGTCCCACGTCCCAAGGCCTGCTCAAGCGCAAAAGACTCATCCGCTGCCGCAAGACTTCTCATGCGGCGTATGGCAAGAGAAATCTGTTTTACGTCCGAATATGTGGCGTTGCCGAAGTACTTCCCTGTTTTCACCGCCTCGGCAATGATCGCCGTTTCCTCACTTGCGCTTGCAAAATCCTCTGTGACCGGTATCCCCGACCTCATCAGAGCGAGCCTCGCCAGCTCTCCCGCCGCCATAATGCGCAGATTAAAACTCATAACACCGTGCATAGCCAGATTTTTTAACAGTTCCTGACCGTTAGCTCCCGGTGCCAGAATAATCCTTTCTCCCATTGTTTAAGCCCCCATTCTCTGCATAAAGTCTTCAATGCTGTCATTAGCACTAAGCTGACAGCCTTTCGCCTTCATCACTACCATACATAATTAATTTTACCACAGTCTGTTTCAAAAACAACGAAAATCCCAAGTAAAAAAGCCGTCACTGTAATCAACAGGGCGGCTCAAGCTTTTCGTGTTCGGTTTTAATGGTTAAAACCAGATAAATCTGAGAACTGCGGTATTTCAAATGGTGTTCACCTGAAGTACTTTTCCCAAATTGATAATTATCCTAAATAAACATTCTTTTTATGCCACTCAAGGAACTCCTTGGCAGGACGCTCATCTATTTTTTCCGGCAGTATCTTTAACTTTTGACCATTATACTTATAGTAATCCGTACCCTTGCCATAATCATCAAGAAGTCGCTTGCTGACATTTACGCAATAGTCCGTTGTTATAGTAATATACCCTGCATCAAATAGAGTATGGAAATCAGATTTAAGTAAAATACCATTGGAAATACTATGAGGGCCCTCTGCTGCATAGGGTTTAATATGTGCGGCTTGCAACACCGGAAGAGTTGGTTCTCCTGTAATCGCACAGCATCTTTTGTATGCATCTGTCACACTTATTCTAAAACCACCTTGTCCAAGTCGATGCTTAGTCAAGGATTCTGAATAACGTGGCCCGTTATTTGTTGTAGCCGTCCGATTTAACTTGCCAATGACTTTTTCATATAAATCCCGTCCTGTAGGATCCTTTGTATCATACGTTTTTCCCTGCACAATTGCTCGGTTCCAATCTGCTGGAACAGGAATCCAATCTTCTTTTTCAAAATAAAAAGGTTCTGTAAGAATAATACACCCTATTTGCGGATTCTCAGCATTTATGTTGTTTTTTGCACGATATTTTTGAATCCGCTCATTAAGTTCATCAAGATCATTAGTACCATTTTTAATTCCAAATGCATCCCATGCAAGATAAGTCGGAAGCACCGAAAAACCGGCGAAGAACCCGCCTCCAACTATACAATCATCTGGCGCGTGGAGTTTAAATAAGAACATATCGTTAGGTTGTAATGCTCTAAAATTCGAGGTTCCCGGCCTCCAAAAATTCACCTCATCACATTTCTCTTTTTTTACAAATTCGTACCAGTCTCCATCAGTAATTCCGACATAAATCTTCATAGTAATTCCCTCCTCAAAAGTATCTTTGTAAGCCGCATCAATTGATAAACCCATTATTTTGGGGACTCGGTTTCATCTGTTAGTATAGTAAATATTCTATATTTTTAAAAGCATAAAATTCACGAAATGTGAGACACTTTCTCTCAAAATTTCAAGTCCTTGACCAGATCCTGCAGTTCTTTTGCTTTGGCAAATGCATCCTCAACATTTTCCAGCTGGTCCGAAAAGCTTCCTGTGAAGTCAATCGGTTCAATGTATTTCCTAATAGCCAGCGACTTTGTTGCTACGCGTACGCATAGACGTTTCTTATCCAAATTGGTGTACTCATGCTGAAAAAAGTCTCTTGCGATCAGCCTGAAATCCTCGCCCATATCTGCATTCACAAAGAAATCGATAAAGAACTTTTCACAACCGAAAAAATCAGGTGACAACTTCTCCGAATCTGGTAAAAGAGTACCAGCAACCTGAAGTTTCATAAGAGTGTTGAGCATATCGCCACTGTTGCTCAAGAGATCCCTGAACAAATGATTAGCTTCCTTAATATCCGGCTTAAAATTGAAAGGGTAGTTTGGAGTAGTCATATCATTAATTCTTCCTTGGTATTCCGCTTCTAATCCCGTCATCAAATAATGTTAGCTACTATATATTTACAAATATCGATCAAAGCCTCTTCGTCTATTTTACGAAATGAAGTCGCATCAGCCCCATCCAATCGATCGGGGCTATGTTTTTCCTTACACTTTGTTTCAAGTCCTAAATACGAGGGAATTTGATTAATTCTATAATCTTTAACTACGAAATCCAGCCTATCGTCCTTTATATGGCACCAGATTCTGAAATCCTCTGCACCAGAGGCTTTACTTAGGATCATGATTATCTTATCCATATATTTTCCTGATGTAGGCTTTTCAATTGCATATCTTGAATTCTCAAATACCGGTTTAATCACTTCATAGAATCTGTCTCTGTTGCTCATCTTTTTTCCTCCATGTTTTTCACTTATATTTTCCTCTGATAAACATCATCTACAAGTTAATGTACGTTTGTTCTGCTGTTCAATTACCATTAAGCCCCGTTTCATCATTTCTAATCTGAAGTCAATTAAATCTGATGCCTTAAATACCACTCTATAAATGCATCCTTATCATAGTCATATATCTGACTGTTCAGATATACCG
>JAEEGL011250124.1_pt1 | contig 26755 bp, 16 predicted proteins | sample 9134231 | NCBI WGS metagenome assembly JAEEGL01 (sample SAMN16246548, study PRJNA631951) | gut metagenome | biome: gut microbiome; feature: rumen; material: fiber-attached | host: Bos | place: Iran: Karaj | collected 2018-10 | reverse complement strand
TGAGAGGTGGGAGGTGAGAGGATAGATGGTTAAACGAACGAAAATCGGGGTAGAATGGAAGCGGACGAGGTATCCTCTTACCTCTCACCTCTTATCTCTTACCTCTGAAAGTTGAGAATGTGAAACATACGAAACTTGAATTACTGATCAGTAGCAGCCCATTCCTTTTGCAGTAGAGAGCGAATCGAGGTGGAAGTCGTAGCGCAGGTTCTTCTCGTCGATCAAGACGAAATGCTGCTTGCCCTGAATGGAATCCTTGGACGTCTCCCAGACGATATTCTTAAAAGCCACCGTATCCTTGACCACAGGCGTGCGCAGGAGCGACTGCTCGAAGTAATAGGCGAAGGCAATGGTCGAGTCGGCAGCCTCACCCATCACCACATCGTCCTCATAGCCGGTGATGATGCTGCTGCGACAGACGAAGCCCTCGAGCGGATAGCGCTTTTTGTCTTTCTTATTGCCAAAGCGCAAGGCAGCACCCCGCTTGGCTGAGAAGGGATAGAACTGAGCCAGCGTGCATTCCTCCACCACGACCAGACCGCCATAGACCGACAGACAGTCGCCCAGCGTGTTGGTAATCTGACAGCCGAGCAGTCCCACATGGGCATTGAACGTCTGAATGCCAGCACCCTTGCAATTATGCACGATGCAACGCTCCATGTAGAGCCGATAGGCGTCCTTCGTGAAGCGGGCCGAGTCGCATTCGATGCCCGTCATCGCATTACGTATCTCTGTGCGCAGAAGACGATTGCCAGTAGAAGAGGAGAAGAAATGGAGGCCACGCCATTGTCCGCTGACGCGGTCGTAGGGCAGATAGTCAAACATGTGGTCGAGACGGTCGCCGCGCAGCAGGACGCTGTCGGTCTGTAGCCGTCCATAGACATCGATGCCCGCTCCGTCGTGGAAGTAAAGCGTGGTGTGACGAAGGGTGAGCGTGGCTGCACTATCTACGCGGATGCCGCCATAGACCACCAACGGCCTCGAGGTCTCAATCACCGTGTCGCTCTTCACCCGCAGATTCTGCAACTGAAGGGCATCCCATGTGTAGCCGCGCAGGTTGACGCGCTGCACCACCCCACTCTCCAACTGGAACAGCAGGTCGTCGGTGACCAACTGCGGATCAGGCTGATGGGTCTCAGCCGCCGTCAGCTCTACAAAGACGCGGATGCTGTCGCCCTTGCGCAACTCCAAATCGGTCACCACCGAACCCAGCGAGTTGTCGAGGTAAGTCCCATCGACATTCACACGGAAACCAGTCTGATTGCCTTGCTGCAAGCGCACGCTGCTCAGGCGCAGTCCGTCGGATGCGTTGTTATAGACCCAGAAGTTATAGGTGGCAGAGCCGACCGTGGAGAATATGGTGTCGAGCTTCACCGTGTCAACGGAAAAGGTGAGACGGGCTGAGGTCGATGTCGTGAACGAGTCATCGTCAGAACAAGCCATCGTCAGCCCAGCCAACAGAAAGAGGTATATGAGAAATCGCTTTGCCATACAGCAATAAAACGCGAAACGTGCCGCTTTTATTGCACAAGCCAATAAAAACCTATCGTCTGCACTCCAGCCACTCCTGCACTCCAGACACTCCCGAAATCAATAGAGGAAGCCCAAGAGCCAGAGGGGAATCTGGTTGCCCTTGCCAATCTCCGTGTTATAACGGGCATAGATGGTGTCGGGCGAGAAGCGGAACTTGTTGCGGGCCTCGGCATCGCAGATACGGAACTTCAACTTTCCATCGACCAGATAGAACGGGTCGCGGCCTGACTGGTTCACCTTGTGATCCTTCCAGAGCGCATTGACGAAGAAGGTCTCCATAGCTGTCTGCTTCTCCACGTGGATGGGATAGATGGCATAGAGCAGGTTGCTGTTGTGGAGCATCACCTTTGAGGGCTTCTTAGGAAATTCCTCGCCCACGGGATAGATCATATTGAGCAGACGGGCGTCGGCCAGATACTTGATATAGTTCATCACCGTGGCACGGCTGGTCTCAATGTCCTGGGCCAGCTTCGAGACGTTGGGTGCCTTCGGTCCCTCTTCGGCCAGCTCATAGAACAGCTTTTTGATCTTCGGCAAATACTTCAGCTCAATCTGCTTGATGAGCAGGATATCGACCTCAGTCATCATGTTCATCGTCTTCAGCAGGTTCTCCGAATAGTTGCGGTCTTCCTGGAAGAAAGGATAGAAGCCGTGATGGATATAATCCTGAAAATAGCGGCGAGGCGACACCTTCGGCAGAATCTGCTTCACGATGCGCTCATGGTCAGACAGAATCTCGTCGAGCGTGTAGGCACGGAACTCATTGTGAGTCAGCAGGTTCAGGAACTCGCGGAAGGAGTAGCCGCGCAGGTTGTAGGACCGCACGATGCCGTTGAGCTCGGGGTTCTCATCCTTCAGGCGCATCACGCTCGAACCCGTGAACACAATCTTCAGACCCGGATAGAGGTCGTAGCACTTGCGCAACTCCTGCGACCAGTCGTCTTGCTTGAACACCTGGTCAATCAGTAGCACACGACCGCCATGATGGTAGAACTCACCCGCAAAGTCGGCGATACCCCGACCTTGGAAGTAGAAGTTGTTCATGTTGATGTAGAGACATTGCTTGTCCTCAATGGAGAAATGCTCCTTGGCATACTGCAGCAGGAACGTGGTCTTACCCACGCCACGCGTACCTTTGATGCCAATGAGACGGTCGCTCCAGTCAATCTCATCCATCAAACTACGACGCACAGGGGCCTTGACGTGCTCCACCAAATAGCGATGAGTCCTAAAGAATGCTTCCATTCAAGTAGATTTTTTAGTAATTCAATGCAAAAGTACAAATAAATCTTGAAATTGCAAAGCAGAGATAGCAAAAACTTGCAAATTTTCCCGATTTTTTTGGCTGAACATAGCAATTTCGCGCTCTTTTTCCATTCATTCTCACCCATAAACCGCTATAGGAACTTGCCGAGCATAACAATAAATGAAGCGCAAAAGCGTTATTGATAATGATGGTAACGAACCACATAAGACTGACGGCTGTGCTCGCCCTGCTTTGGGTGAGCCTTTCTTGCTTGGCACAGACGTTTACGCTGAAAGGCAAGGTGAACGACCGCGACGGCAACGCGCTGGAGCTGGCCACCGTGTCGTGTCTCTCGCAAGGCAAGGTGACGATGACCAACCTGAAAGGCGAATTCTCTATGACGCTACATACCGCCGACTCAGTAGAAGTGCGCTTCTCGATGGTGGGCTATAAGGCCAGGACGCGCGTGCTGAGAAATCCCAGAACCACACAGACACTCCAGATCTCGCTGCAGCCCATCGATGACCTGGGCGAGGTGGTGGTCACGGAACGGCGACGCCAGACCGACCAGATGGAACAGCTCGACCTGAAGGACGTGAAGGCCGTGCCCTCAGCTTCTGGCAACGCGATCGAAGAGCTGGTGCAGCAGCAGGCAGGCGTATCGACCCACAACGAGCTGTCGAGTCAGTACAACGTGCGCGGCGGCTCGTTCGACGAGAACTCTGTCTATATAAATAATGTGGAGGTCTATCGCCCGCTGCTCATCCGCAGCGGACAGCAGGAGGGTCTTTCAGTCATCAATCCCGACATGGTGGAGCGCGTAGGCTTTTCGAGCGGCGGTTTCTCAGCCAAATATGGCGACAAGATGTCGTCAGCACTCGACATCACCTACAAGAAACCGCAGAAGCTGGAGGCCTCGGCCATGGGCAGTCTGCTGGGAGGCTCGGCATACTTAGGCTATTCAACCCCTTCGCAGGGCAACAGAGGCAGCCGCTTCACCATGAGCCACGGCCTGCGCTACAAGACCAACCGCTATCTGCTGGGCACGATGGACACGAAGGGTGAGTACGACCCGAACTTCCTGGACTATCAGACCTTCATAACATACGAGCCTAACCGCCGCTGGACGCTCTCGCTCCTGGGCAACATCTCGGAGAATCACTACAACTTCTATCCAGAAGACCGCGAGACCTCCTTCGGCACGATGAAGTCGGCCAAGAAGTTCCGCGTGTATTTCGACGGTCAGGAGAAAGACATCTTCCGCACCCTCTTCGGCACAGCCAGCATAGCCCGCCACATCGGCGATTCCACCCACCTCACCCTACTCTACTCTGCCTTCTACACCAAGGAGCAGGAGTGCTACGACATTCAGGGACAGTACTGGCTGGACGATTCGCAGTCGAGCGAACAGCTGGGCGTGGGCACCTATATGGAGCATGCCCGCAACTACCTGACGGCCAATGTGCAGAGCGTGAAGCTGATGTACGAGAAGAAGCTACGCCGTCATGAGATAGAAGGCGGGCTGACCATGAAATGGGAAAACGTGAAGGAGCAAAGCCGCGAATGGGAGATGCGCGACTCCAGCGGCTACAGCATTCCGCACACAGCCAACCGCCTCGACCTCATCTACACACTATCGTCGAAGAACACGCTCTCTGCCCGACGCTACGAGGGCTACGTGCAGGACACCTATCGATGGCACAGCGGAGGCGCTGGTGATGCCAGTCAATATGGAGACAGCGATGACGATGCTGAGGGCATGACCTTCTACACGTTGAACTATGGCGTGCGCTTCTCCCACTGGTCGTTCAACAACGAGATGCTCGTGTCGCCTCGTGCTTCACTCTCTATCGTGCCGTCTTGGAATCACAACGTGACGCTGCGTTTTGCCACGGGTCTCTACTATCAGGCACCCTTCTATAAGGAACTGCGCGACACGACTACCGTGGGCAACACGACCGTGGCCACACTCAACTCAAAGATCAAGAGTCCGCGCTCACTACAGTTCATCGCAGCCTTCGACTATAAGTTCCGCATGATGAACCGCCCGTTCAAGTTCACCGCCGAGGCCTACTACAAAGCACTCTCCAACCTCATTCCCTACAACGTGCAGAACGTGAAGGTGACCTACTACGGCAAGAACATGACTTCGGGCTATGCCACGGGTCTCGACCTGAAGCTCTTCGGCGAGTTTGTGCCCGGCACCGACTCATGGCTGACGTTCTCGCTCATGCAGACGGAACAGAAATTCGACGGACAATGGGTACCCATGCCCACCGACCAGCGATATGCGCTGAACCTGCACTTCACCGACTACTTCCCCGGTACCGAACGCTGGAAGATGACCCTACGACTGGCTTACGCCGACGGACTGCCCTTTGGTGCTCCTCACCGAGGACTGGAAGGTCAGAACTTCCGTGCGCCAGCCTATAAGCGCGGCGACATCGGCCTGAGCTATCTGGCCTATAAAAAAGACGCTCCACGATTTGACGTGAAGCGCGTTTGGCTGGGAATCGACTGCCTGAACTTATTCGGCATCTCCAATGTGAACTCCTACTACTGGGTGACCGACGTGACCAACAAGCAATGGGCCGTGCCCAACTACCTGACAGGTCGCCAGATCAACGGAAAGGTGATTGTGGAGTTCTAAAGCATTTCCTACCTTACGAGGTACTTCTTTCCACCCCGGATGATCAAGCCCTTCTGAGAGGTCTTGACCTGCTGTCCCATCAGATTGAAACTGCGGGAGGAGGCGGGAGCTGCGGCTTGACGGATGCCATCGACAGACGTGGCAGGATCATAGTCCTCGTCGAACGTGAACTCAAAGTTATCGAGATAGGCAGGCTTGGAAGCATCGCCGACGCGCAGATAGAAGCGAATGAAACTGGGCTTGCTGTGGTTCGGTTCGATAACCATTTGACCTGCGTCACCCGAAGTAAGTCCACTACCCATCTCGGCACTGGTAACACGGATCTGCCTCCAGTTGATGCTATCTTCCGACACATAGAAATAGGGCATCACACGCGTATCTGTTGCATTATAGATCATGAACGAAAGCGACTTGACCGGCTTGGAGGTTGACACGATGGCATTGCTGTTCTTCGTCATAGCCAACGCCTTCTTTTCAGAAGCCTTGCCTTGAGCCGAAGCGACGTAAGCGCCATCAGAGAGCGTCCAGAGACCCATGCGTCCCTTAACAGTAGTGGCTTCTGTGGTAGAAGGAGTGGTGACAACCCAATCCTCAAAATCCTCCAAGTTAGTACGATCAATGACTGGCTTTACCACATTGAAGGTGATCAGACCATTCTTCTCAGCGATATCCTCGATGACCAGCGGTGCCTCGCGCTTCGACCACGACAAGAGACTGGGAGTCGTCAGATTGGTCAGCGCCGTCTTTTTCGAAGTACCAGGAAAGGGATCGCTGGGGAGTGACCCAGACTTTCCATTGCCAGCCCGCAACAGTTCATAATAGTTGTGCGACGGATCGGTATTGATAGTATTCTCGGCCCACACACTTGGTTTGGTTTCGTCAATGCGATAGACCAGCATGCCATGACCGGGCAGAGCGGCATCCCACTTCGACTGACTCGTCTGGCGGTTCTCCAGGAAAAAGTATTCTTTGGGATGACCAGAAGCCAACATGAAGCCCTTATTGTTTTGATCCAGACGCGGCAATGAATAGGAGCCCTCCGAAGAAATGACCTCTGGCTCAGCAAAACCCGCATAACAGCGGTCGTAGAGACTATAGCCAGCAGGTGTGCGGCCATTGTTGTTATAAGAACCGGCGGCCATGAGCGACCAGTTATAAAGATGATTGCTCTCACCACCGCTGCCTTTATAGTCGGTGTCGTACATGTCGGGCAATCCTAACACATGACTGAACTCATGGCAAATGGTACCAATGCCTTCGAGAAGGCCGCTTTCCTGAGATTCAAACATTTCTGTGGAGCAAGCATAACGGCCATAATAGATATTGTCTTTCGATTTCCTGTAAATATAACCCTGATTGGTAGCCTCGGCGATAAGGCCGGCATGCGGCCATATCAGACGGCCATCGTTACCCGGAATATGGGAACCGGCGCCCGCAAAGACAAAAAAGACCATATCTACGACACCATCATTGTTACCGTCATAATTCTTATAGTTCACCAAATTCTCAGATGCATCAAGCGCTTTGTTTGAAACCCGCAAATAGGCATTGTTTACCTCTTCATCACTGGCATCAGTCCTCACGATATACTGACTCTCGTCAATTTTGATAGGCCCTACCACATCGAACGTGGGTTCGAATTTTCCATTGGAGTTGTCATAGAAATAGTCGCGCACACTTCCGGTAAAGGCATCCCACTGATTATCAGTCCGATAGAAGCCTGAGAAATTGGGCTCATTGACCATACGATTGACCAATTCCTGATAATCCTCTCGCGAGAAGCTACGGTCATTGAACTCTACCAGCAGCACCAAACCGCGGAACTTGTGATAATCGTAGTAGCCACCCAATCCCAACACACGATTGTTGGCCTTTCGACGGCTGTTCTCCTGCTCACGCAACTTTTTTGAAGCGGCAGTAGGGACAGGGTAGCGATTGGGCAGAAACGACTTCAACAACTTGTGTTCTGCCTCAGACCGCATGTCGGCATCATGAGCCAACAGCGAAGTGGCATGCGGCCTGCCTTCCTTGTCAAGCATGCCATAAACGTAACCGCTATCGGTACCCAATACCGTATAGCCGTCGGTGGTCATGTGGAAATGGTGATACTCATCGCCAATCAGACGAAGGGTGACAAACGAGCCATCGGGCTGTTTGACACGAACAGATTTGGGATGAGCAGGTACTGCCCATAACTCACTTATAGCAAGGTAAACGAAGAAAAACAAAATTGACAGTCGTTTCATGTAAAATCGTCTTTATGTAATTTGAAGAAAAATCCCCGCCTTGCCACGCTATGTAGCAAAGCGGGGAAAGAGTGTATTATCAGTAGCTTTGATTACTTGTTCAGTACCTTCACGCTCTTCACGCTGCCATCAGCCATCGTGCTCTTCTTAATGAGCATGCCCTTGCGGTCAGCGTTCACCTTACGACCCTGCAGGTCGAAGTACTCAGTAGCAGTAGCCTTTACGATGGGGGCCTTGATGTCTGCGCTGTACTTCTCATTAGAAACGATGATAGTCATGTCCTTCAAAGCCTCAGCAGATTGTTGAATTGCCGGACCATAACCAAGGAGGATGGACATGCCATCACCCTCAAGGGAAATCGTGTTATCAGCATTTTCATTAACGAAGAAGCCAACAGTTGCATAGTCAGTAAATGTAGGATTAACGCCCAATGTAACAAACTCAACATAGGAGTTATCAGCCTGTTTTTGGAGTGTGGTGAAGTGCTGGTTGTCATCTACCGTAGCAGACGTATAATCATAACCAGACTCACTCTTTTCATCTTCAGGGTAAGCGAACTTGATAAAATAGCCACCTTTAAACAGATCCAAGCCACGAACATACATACCATCTAATGATGCATAAACGATCACATTACGGGTATAAACCTTGTCTGCATCTTCACCTTTATCAAAGTGATCCTTGGTGGTAAAGGTGCCTTTATACATATAGTTATCTAACTCAGTCTGAGGCTGGAGGTCAAAGTTAGCATAGCAATAGCCTGTCACAGGGGCAGAGCTTTGACCAGCTTCATCGAACAAGCCAATGACTTCATCGACCATGAGTTCGCTGTATTCAGGGAAATAGTAGCCACCGAAAGTAGCAGTTTCAGTACGCGATACTGTATAATCATTTCTATTAAAGTTGCCTACACAAGCCTTATATTTATTACCAGCAGCATCCTTAGCAATCACGACATTGGCCGTAAAGGTGATAGAGTCAATCTTATAGTCATATCCAAAAGATTTGTAATACTTCTGAAGCCAGCACTCGCCGCTCTCGACTGTTCCCTCCACATAATCGCAATAAGCAAAAGGAGCGAAGTAAGCCTTGTTATCCTTTACCAAGAAGGATGCACCGTCATAGAGGTTTTCTTTGACAAAACCCAGAGTATCTAAATAGTAATAAATTTCAGTAGAATAAGAAGGAAGCAGTTCAGACATAGCAGCCTCAGCCTTAGCAGGAGCCTTCAGAACCATCTTCGTATTCACATTGGCATCAAACAAATGACCAGCCTGCACTTTTGACTGGAGCGAGTTGAATGCGCCAAGACTCATTTTAGGCATCTGCTTCTTAAGAGCAGGGAGCTTCTTTGCACGATTGTCAGCTGAAGCACTCATTGTAAGAAGTGCGGCAGCAATGAAAAGTAAAAATTTTTTCATAAGCTTAAAAATAAAAATGTTTAACGTTTAATTATTGTGTAGAAATGGTTATTCAATTTTGTCGCCGAAAGGCCAAATCACCTGTTCAGCCATGAGCGTTATCACATTTTTCTTCTCGTTCTGGTCAACCAGTCTGAGATAGGTAGGATCCTTCTCGTTGTCAGTTTCAATCTTGAACGTTCTTGGATTCAAGACGACACCGTCCTTCTTTTTACCGTCACCAGCGAAGGGGAAATAGGCATCGGCAAAGCCTGCTTCATCAGCATAATGCTCACCATTGCCAATTTCATCATACTCACCATTGAACCACATCTTGATCTGATCCGTTCCGATATATTGATAGTCGAAATAAGCCTCAGAAAGATAGACGCCTGAGGGTTCGTCTTTATCAATAGGACCGACAGACAAGCCGAAATGATTACGCCAAGTACCCACTACGATATAATAAATATAGCAGTTGCCTTTATTAATCATATTGGTACGGAAGCGGCGCAAATAGTTTTTGGCATAGCCTCCAAGACTATCCAGATGAACATACCAAGCGCCGTCAACCAACTGCTGATTCAGGTCGGGTGTAAATTTCTCCAAAACGATGCCTGTAGCTCCAACAGGTTCATACTTTTCGCTGCCAGCAGCAAACTTAAAGCCCTCAACGGCCTTGCCACTAAACTCGAAAGTATTATAGAAGGTCAGGCCGTTCGGAGTGATAACGTAGGGAACATGATGGGTCGTGCGAACGCCAGCCGTATCAGTAGTGTGATAAGTGAACACACGATTACGACGATTGGCTTTCATGCTCAGGGTGTCCTTACCCACAATCACGTGATAGCTGCCCTTTTGCATCTCCTTCGTCACAGCAGCCACATCACGCAGATAGTGGGCCCAAACTGTATCCATAGTCTCACCAGCAACGGTAGGAATGGGAGTCATCACAATCTTAGCATCATGCTTCTTACCACGCATGATGACAGAATCTGCTGATGCAGAAATGACACGGAACTCAAGGTCGCCGCCAAAGCCGTTTTCTGTCTCACTTCTGAAACCATCGGTATTGAGGGGATCAGAGAAATAGTGGAACAGCTCACAATACTCGTCGAACGAAAGAATCAGACCACTACTCTGATCCAGACGATAGTGGGTCACAGCTGTAGTATCAGCGCCGGACTTCTCAGTAAACATCTCATTGGCCACGGTAACCTTACCACCCTTGTCAAACTTACAAAGCACATTGAAGCCTCCGAAATCCATGTCGCCATACATGGTCATAGCCCATCCGTTAGGAGCAGCCAGCAGAATGTTCTGACAATTGTCAGCAGCTGCTGAGAAGCGCACGGAAGGATCGTCCAGATCGTCCTTGTCACTACATGAAGTATATGCGGTCATGGCTGCAAAGAGCAGCGTCACGCTGAAAAGTTTCTTGATCATGTCTAATGTCATGTTATATGTCCTCCTTCTTAATTAGTCGAGTGATTTCAAATCCATCTTCAACACTTCCTGGCTACGACGCAACACCACCTTGCGCAGCGTGTCAAGCTCGAAGCCCCAAGAAGTTTTAGTGTATTCCTTGATAAGGTCAAGCTTCTTCTCAATGGCCTCCCTACCCGATTTGTCGTCACCGTTCTCGCCAGCCTTCAGCACTTTCTCCCAAGCTTCTGGCGTATGAGTGACATAGGTAGCATAAATCTCTGCCATATCCTCACGAGACTCACCGCTGGCATAACCTGTGACAAAGCCCTCAAGTGGTGCCTCCTCATCTTTCACGTTGATCCAGTCGTTGGCATGATATTTACCAGCTGAAACAAGATTGAAGTCGGTGGAATAGCTCTTTGTCTGCTGAAGGATGTGCAGGAACTCATGGTGCATGGTGTGGAAGAACCAGTAGTTCATGTCGATGGGCACAGCAGCAGAGTTGGGGAACGGGCTGATGCTATCAATATAGATATTGTTCACATCCATCGCATTCACGCGGAACATGGTAATCTTCAGACCACCCTCAGCCGTACCGAGCACCATAGCGCCGTCGCTACGATACTCTGCAGAACCGATGAACTGGAAGATACGGGGGCTATAGCTCTTGATAAAGTCGATGCCTGCCACTTCTGCATAGGCATCCACCCAAATATGCTTCATCATCTTAGCCAGCGCAATCACATTCTCCATCTTGGCAGGAATCACGTTATAGGTCTGGTCAGTCTCATAGTCCTGATAACGATAGATGATACGGATGTTATAAGGATTATAGGTCTTGCTGAGCCAACGGTCGAAGGCGGTAGAGTCAATCTTCGTGTCGTTGGCAAAGATGCTGGGCTGAGAGGGATCGTCTTTCTCACAGGCCACAAACACCGACGTCAGGATGCATGCAAGCAACAGGTAATATATCTTTCTCATAATGCAATTGTTCTTACTTGATGGGCATTAGTTAATCTTTTCTCTTACGATCTGCGAAGTGATCGGTGTCTCGACGCTAGAGCTTTGGTTATACTGAACCTTTCCAGCTGAAGCGGCACTACCATCAGCACGGGGATTAGCCTGCAAGCCGGCTGCAATCACGTCGGAAGGCAACTGGATGGCACCACGCAGGTCACCAGCAGTAAATGTCAGCGCGTCCTCATTCTCCAAATAGTGCTCATACTCAATGCCATAACGCTTCAAGTCCATGAAACGCAAGCCTTGGAACATGGCGGTGACACGACGCATATAGAGCACCAGCTGAAGGATGTTCTCCTGCGAGCCAGCCTCGACAATAAAGCCCTGAGGATTCATCTTTTTCTTGATAGTTCTCTCAAAATCGCTCTCCGGATGAACGGCAGCATACTTGATGGCATTCATGAAAGCATTGATGGAAGCCTCGGTAAAGGGCTTACGGGTAGTACTACCGTAAGATTCCTCCAGGTTAGCCTTCGCCCAGGTATTCATGTCAGCAAGGGCGTTGGTATAGTCCTTCTTGTGAGCGTAGGCCTCGGCACGGCAAAGAATCGTCTCGTCGCCCGTGAAGATGGGGTCAACAATATGAACATAACCGATACCATTCACCTTGTCAGTATATTCAAACACCTCTTCGAGCTTTGGTTCCAAGATGAAGTTATTGTTGCCATAGAGGCTGTGAGCCGCCCAAAGCAGAGTATTACCGGAAGTGCCAGTTGTGCTGTTCCAGGGGGACATTGCCCAGTAAGTGTCATAGCTCAGCACGGTCATGTTGTGGGCATAGCGCAGATAAGCGCCACCGGTCAGCACACGGGCTGCAATAGAATAGGCAGGCAACATCAGGAAGTTGCAAGGCTGACTCGACTGAACATACATATTGAAATAGTCGTCAATACCAGCTGCTGTAGAATAAGGTTCACGCACGCGCAACTTCTCGGAAGGAGAAGAACCTAAGGCTTTCGTGGCATATTCAATCACCTTGTCCCACTTCTGATAATAGAGATTGAAGCGGGCAGCAAAGGCATAGGCCGCATTCTCGTTGAAGTGATACTTAGGTACCTGATAGACTGCCCCTTCAATAAGAGGAAGTGCCTCCTCGATATCATCGTTGATGTGCTTATAGAGTTCAGCCAAAGTGCCACGCTCATAATGCGTATCGACAGACTGCTCCGGCTCCAACGGATAAGGCAAGCCCAGATACTGGTCGGCCTTAGTGGGATCGTAAGCCATGCAGAACACGGTGCTCATCTGGAACATGCTAAAGGCACGGCAAAGAAGAGCCTCGCCACGCTGAGCCTTCATCTCAGGGGTATAACCCATATCGTTGATGGCCTGCAAAGCTTCATTGGCAGTAGCGACAGCCTCATAGTAGCCGTTCCACAGGTTTCGCGGACAGTCGTTGTTGTCGGCTGTAATGTTCTTAAAACGATACATCTCGTCAACCTGCGACAAGGTGCTGTATTTCCTACCATTATCAGTCACATCGTCTGAAGAGATTTCAGAAATCAGGATAGTACTTACTGTAGGATAGGCTGAGCTAATCAATTTAGCGACCTTCTCCTTGGTGTCAACGGTGGCACGATCGTCTGGCAATTTGTCCAGATAATCATTGCAAGAAGTGAGGACGGTCAAACCGCAACCCACAATGATGCTGGGAATGATATGTTTGAGTTTCATCATTTTCAATCTTCAATTATCAATTTCTATTATCAATCTTCAATTAAAGTCCGGCACGGACAGTAAAAGTGAACTGCTTTGCCATAGGAACAGCCACACCACCCGAGTTGAAGAACTCAGGATCCTGACCGTTGAGCTTGCTGTCAGAATAGATCAGGAACAGGTTCGTGCCCTGCAACTTCAAGTTGAGCGAAGTGAGACCAATATGGCTAATCCATGAGGTAGGCACATCGTAAGCTAGGGAAATCTCCTTCATACGGATAAAGTCACCTTTGGCGATACGAGCCGTAGAATAGTTGTAGGCATTGTATGCGTAGCTCAGATAAGTATCAGCCTGATTCATGCGGCGGTCAGCCAGCACAGGGACATCGGTACGCAACTCATCGCCACCGACCACCCAACGGTTGTTGAACTCCTTCGGCATGGCATCGAGATCGCTGTAACTTGACTTGAACACAGGATCAAGACGCACCACATTGCCAAACGAATAGGAAGCGAACACGTTCAAGTGGAAGTTCTTATAAGTGAAGGTGTTGCCCAGCGAACCAGTAATGGTAGGATCGGTCGGACCTTCATAAACCAGATGGTCAAGCACGTAGGACTGGAAATCATGGTCACTCGTGGTGAGGTTTCCATCCTGATTGATGAACGTAGGCAGACCATGTTCATCCAAGCCTTGGAAGTCGATGCTCCAAAGGGCACGATAAGGATAGCCCACCATCGTGAAGCCATTACGCTGATACTGTCCGGTGAGATAATAGATAGGACTGCGTGAATCCAGATCGGTCACCTCGGTCTTGTTGTGAGAGAAGATGAAATCGGTGTTCCACTTGAAGTCCTTGGTCACAATGTTGCGGGTAGAAATAGAAAGCTCTTCACCACGCGACTTCATAGATGCCACGTTTGCATATTTCGTGATAGAGCCACCCACACCAGTAGTCATACGGGGACCAATCAGGTCGAAGTTGTTACGCATCCACCAGTCAAAGGTGATATTGATGCGGTTGTCGAACAAGCCGAGGTCAACACCCAAGTTGAACTCATGCTTCTTCTCATAGGTCAGATCCGGATTGCCGAACTGCTGAATAGCAAGAGTCGTTTCCTTGTCAGAAGCGAAGGGACGCCAAGGGTTCATACTCTCAATAATCACCTGGGCATTGTTGACGGCAGGCTTATCACCAGTCAGCGAATAAGAAGCACGTAAGGTGGCATGCGTCAGCTTGTCAGAAAACACTTTCTCAAACCAAGGCTCCTCATGGGCATTCCAAGCGCCAGAGATGTTCCAAGTGGGCAACCAACGTGCATTAAGAGAACGGCCCAACTGGTTGCTACCCTCATAGCGGATGGTCGGAGTGATGGTGTAACGACGTTTCCAAGAATAAGTAGCAGTAGCGAAGAAAGCCACATCACGAGTATAGCTGTTTGACACCTCGTAATACATATTATTCTCCTCGCTGGCCTGCTTGAAATAACGATAGTCGTAAGCACCAAGCATACCCATTTCATACTGCATACCCACGCCGTTGAAATAGTTGGAGTTACGGGTAATATCGTTCACTTCCATTCCACCGAAGACATTCAGGATGTGCTGTTCGTCTTCGCCGTAAGCATCATTATAGTTAGCGGTAGCACGGAAGTTAGTACTGTTCATCACATTCTTATAGGTGCGATAGAAACCGCCCTCAGGCAGCACCGAATACTTCAACGAGTTAGGCACATCAGGATCAAGATAGAGGAAGGGGTTGTTGTCGCGCATGGTAGCATCGTCCATTGCACGGAACGCCATCGACTGGTTTGAGTTGTCCTTGATCATGTGTGTACGAGTGGCTATCGAATAATTATAGGCAGCCAATGCAGCCAACTCAACCTGACGGATGGGCTTATATTTCAACTCAGCCTGATACTTCAGGTTCACAACATCCAGTTCCATATAGTTGTTAGCCAACTCGTTATGGATATTGAAAGGAGCATAGTTGCGCGTATAATATGCGTCAGGATCCAGCGTGCGACTGGTATTGATAGCGTATGAATAAGGGTTAATATCAAAGTCACGGCTCACCTGACCAGACACCATATCAACAGACTGATTGGTAGTACCAGGAGCTTCCTGCTTACGATAGGCAGCATTGCCGATCATATTAAGGGAGAGCTTCTTTGACAGATTGTAAAGAGCATTGATATTAGCCGTATAACGCTGCACCTTGCTACGTTCCGTCCAACCCGGATCATTCATCACCGAGAACGAAGCATAGTATTGCGCCTTGTCTGTACCAGAAGACAGAGAAATGGAGTGGTTCTGCGAAATGGCAGTAGAGAACAGTTCATCGAACCAATCGGTATTACGGAACTCTGCCTCTTGCAGATAGTTGTACATAGCCTCATCAGAGTTGGCAAGCAAGAACTGGCCAGTAGCAGGATCGTAGGTATTCATCAGCTGATACATCTTACCATAGACACCACTCTCAGCTCCACGATAGGTCTCAGAGAAAGTGAGATAACCAGCATTGTACATCTCACGATAGACGCTCATCTGCTCCTGAGAGTTCATGATGTTAAATGTAGAGTAGCTGGGCTTGAGACGCATGGTAAACTCACCCGTATAGCTGATATGGCTCTGACCGGCCTTACCCTTCTTCGTGGTAACGACAATCACGCCACCCATGGCACGAGCACCATAGATAGAGGTAGCACTACCATCCTTCAAGATCTGGAAAGACTCGATATCATCAGCATTCAAGCCGGCAATGGCGCTGGAGATCAGCGTATTGGCATCACCGCTGGAGAGCGCATCAGCATCAACTTCGGTGACATCCTCCATAATGACGCCATCAACCACCCACAGAGGCTTGGAAGCACCATAGATAGAGGTAGCACCACGCACACGGATTTTAGGAGCCGTACCAAACGTACCACTCACATTCTGGACAGACACACCTGCCACACGACCTTCCAGAGAACGTGAAATATCAGCCACACCATCAAGTTTGGCCTTATCGGCATCGATCTTAGTAGCAGCACCCGAGAAGAGTCGTTTGTCCTGCTTCACCATACCAGTCACCACAACTTCGTCAACCATAGTTGCATCTGACTGCAAAGAGACATGCATGCCGTTTCTTGGGGTCATCTTAACCGATTTCATACCAATGTAGCTGAACTCCAGCTTCTTTCCATCGGCAACATCGATTGTAAACTTACCATTCATGTCGGTCACCACGCCTCGCGCCGTTCCGACAATCTTCACAGAGGCACCGATAATCGGTTCACCATCTTCAGCAGAGGTGACGGTACCAGAGATCTTGTTTTGAGCGAATGCCGAACAAACTGTTACGAGCAAACTTATCAAAAACAGAGATAGTCTTTTCTCCATAAATTACTTAAAATATTGTCTTATTATTTTCTCTTTCTTTAAATTTGAGCATGCAAAGATACAATATTTTTTGGAATTAAATACATTTTTAAATAAAAAACGCACAAAAATTATCAATTATAGAGTATTTGTGTCGAAAAAGTTTGCGTTTTGTTACTTAAAATGCGTTTTTTATGCGCTTTTGACGAAAGAAGTCCTGCATCAATTGGCGACATTCATCCTCCAAAACGCCTCCGATACACTCTGCTTTGGGGTGCAGCGCACGAGGGGCGAACTCACGGAATCCGCGCTTCTCGTCAGGAGCCCCATAGACGATGCGAGGAATCTGCGCCCAGCCAATGGCACCACCACACATGATGCAAGGTTCAACTGTGACATAGAGCGTACATTCGGTGAGGTATTTCCCGCCTAACTGATTGGCAGCCATCGTGATGGCCTGCATCTCTGCATGAGCCGTGACATCACAGAGCGTCTCTGTGAGATTATGGGCACGGGCAATGATACGCCCCTTGCAAACGATGACGGCACCAATAGGGATCTCGCCTTTCTTCAAAGCCTGACGGGCCTCATCCAAAGCCCGCTGCATGTATTGTTCGTCTTGTTCTTTCTGAGTCATATTTTTTCTCTGCGAGGGAATCGCAGAGCACAGTTTTTAGCGCTTTTTGCCCGTCATGGTGATGAGCGGAATCAGCATTTCCTCCATTGAGATACCTCCATGCTGGAAGGTGTCTTTATAATAGGAAACGTAATAATTGTAGTTATTGGGATAGGCAAAGAACGAATCGCCAGTAGCAAAGACATAGCTGGTGGTGAGATTAGGCGACGGCAACTGTGCCAGACGGGGATCCTTGATGACATAAAGATCCTTGGAGTCATACCCCAGGTTCTTGCCAAGTTTATAGCGCAGGTTGGTATTGGTATTGCGGTCGCCTACAATCTTCACGGGTTTTGTGCAACGGATGGAGCCGTGGTCGGTAGTGACAATGACCTTATAGTCGGTCTGCGCCAACTGACGGAAGAAGTCGGCTATGACCGAATGACGGAACCACGAAAGCGTGATGGAACGATAGGCCGACTCATTATTGGCCAGTTCACGCACCATTCGACTCTCCGTTCTGGCATGGGAGAGCATATCGATGAAGTTGAACACCACCACATTCAGGTCGTTACGTTTCAGACTGTTGAGCTGCTGCATGAAGCGTTCGGCATCGGCCGAATTGTTCACCTTATGATAGGAGAACGACTCATGGCGGCGATAGCGGTCGAGCTGAGTCTGAATGAGCGGTTCCTCGTTGAGATTCTTTCCTTCCTCCTCATCCTCATCGACCCACAAATCAGGAAACATACGGGCAATCTGATCGGGCATCAAGCCTGAGAAGATGGCATTACGTGCATACTGCGTGGCTGTAGGCAGAATACTGTAGTAGAGATTCTCATCGATATCGTACTGATCGCCCAACTCTTTCGAGAGCAAACGCCACTGGTCGTAACGGAAATTATCAAGTACGACCAGAAAGACCTTCTCACCAGCCGAGAGTTTGGGGAAGATGCATTCCTTGAAAATACGGTTCGACATGAGCGGCGGTTCTTTCCCACTAACCCAATCGAGATAATTCTTCTTCACGAACTTGGCAAAGCCCAAGTTGGCCTCCTCCTTCTGCATCTGTAGCATATCGGTCATCTGGGAGTCAGTAGATGAGAGTTCCAGTTCCCAATGCACCAAGCGCTTATACACCTCAATCCAGTCCTGCCACGTATGACAATCCATAATCTGCATGGCTATCTGCTGGAAGCTCTGCTGATACTGACTTTGAGTGACCTCGGTTTCCAGTTCACGACGATGGATGTTCTTCTTGAGCGTGAGCAATATCTGGTTGGGATTGACGGGCTTGATCAGATAGTCGGCAATCTTCTGGCCGATGGCCTGATTCATGATATTCTCCTCTTCACTCTTAGTAACCATCACTACGGGCGTAGCTGGCAACAACTCTTTGATGCGCTGCAGCGTCTCCAGTCCTGAGAGTCCCGGCATCTGCTCGTCAAGGAGCACCAGGTCAAAAGAACGCGTGCGACAGAGATCAATGGCATCCGTTCCATTGCTCACACACTCGACCTCATAACCTTTCTTTTCGAGAAAGATAATGTGGGCACGCAACAGTTCCATCTCGTCGTCCACCCAAAGCAATTGTCCATTCGTCATAAGCCCAATGTTTTTATATCGGTCAGTTTTTTATTTAGAAGAAATCATCGTCAAAGTCAAAGCCACCACCATTGTTCTGCTGTGGTGTGGCAGGAGCCGTCTCCCCTTCCCCATCGTCTTCGCCGGCAGGTTCATTTGGCTGCTCTATCGTCTCCGGAATCTGAAGCAGGTCTTCATCAGAAACAGGCATGGGCAGGAAGGTGCGCTCGTAGAACTCATCATAGTCTTTATAGCTGTAACGAGTACCTATCAGCGACAAGTTCCGTTCGCTGATGACCAGACTGCGACAAGGACGCAGGAAGGTCTTCATGTGACTGTCAGCATACAACTGGCGCGCATACTGCAATGCCTCGTCGAAGTTGAGGAAGCCACTAATAATCATACGGTTCAGTCCTGGCTGGCGATCCACCTGAATATCGAAGTTGCGAACGAGAAAGTTAGAGAAGTTATAGCGTGCCAGTTCGAAGAGCAGCTGGTTTTCTCCCACGGTGAGCGAATCAGGCTGATAAGCCAGGATGAAGCGGAAAGGCACGTCACGATCGGCTGAGAGCGTATCGTTGGTGGCTGAGTCGCTATCGAGGGTGAGGTTACGACGCGACCACACATCGTCAAGGTCGAACGTTCCGCCATGAAGGGTGCGTCCCTCCTGCACGCCCTTGATAATCATACCTGCCATCTCCGACACTTCGCTTTTGGGATATTTCTCCACCACCGTCTTCAGTTGTTCCACACAGCCTTTGGCATCACCCTCGTTCAAAAGGCTCAGGCCATCTATGAACAGGAACTTCGGACGATTCTCACCCAGCGGGAAGCGCTCAGCAGACAACTGGGCATTGATTTTCACCTCATTATATCGACTGGCCTTGAAGGCCTCATAGGTAGCTGCATAGAGCGAATCCTCGATATGCTCACCAAAACGGGCATTCTCCACGAAGTAAGGGTCGCTGAGCAGGATGGTCCAGTCACTTTCAGGGAAGCTGTCCTTCATGAAGGCAAGACAACGGTCGGCCTCCTCCATCTTTCCCATACGCGCGTACATTAAATATTTATGATACCAGGTTTCATCGTTCTTCTCATAATCTGGATAGTCATCAGTCAACCTGACCAGCTGTTTCTCTGCCAAGCGCAGGTTGTCGAGTTTATCTTTGAAAATCACGCCCGAATGGAACAGGCCGTCCATGATGAGAAGATTGCTCTCCTGCACCTGTTCCTCTGTAAATGGAATCTGCGCCAGATAGTACTCACGCTTATGAGGGTCATTCTGAGCGCTGTCGGCTTCTGCCTTTTCCTTCTCATCGACCTTGTCCGGAGTTTCCGGATTTTCTGGACTTTCCGGATTGCCCGGATTGCCTAAAGAATCGGCCGACAGAGCAGCCTCAGTATCGAGACTGGCAACCACCGTCTGATTGGCGCGCCGCCAGTGGTCGGCATTCTCACGCTTTCCCCATTGTTTCTGGAACTGCTGCTTACCTTGATTGATCGCCATCTGATTATAGAAGTACCAAGGACCGTTCTTCTGTTGCTGATTAGCCGTGTTTTGTGCTGAAGTGCGCTGACTACGGTTACCCACAGCAGCCTGTTTCGACTGGGCAGCTTCCACCTCAGCCTCACGAGCTTTGTCGCGTTCTTCCTTTTCTTTCTTCTTCAATTCTTCAATCACACGGTCGATGGCTTCGTTACGCGATTTCTCGTCCATCTTAGCCAATTCCTGCAAAGAGTCCTGCAAGTGGATGGCATCGGTATGGGGCACCAACTCGTCGAGAATCTTCGAACGGTTCGACAGTTCTTCATAGTCAGGACGCTCCTTGTCAAGCAATCCGATAGCCTCACCATAGCAACGCTTGGCATCACTATATCGTTCCATGTCCCAATAGACACCGCCAAGACGCAACAATAGCACGCCTTTCTCAATGCCGCTTCGGGTGGCTTTCTCGATGCCCTTCTCATACGCACCGATGGCTTTCATCGTGTCAGGAACAGTCATATAGATATTGCCAATGGCATAATAGACCTGATCGAGAAAGTCCTTGTTCTTATCGGAAGCTGCCATACGCTTCAGACGGGAAACCATCTTCTTCGTATTTCCCTTGGCCATCACCTCCGTCTGAGCAATGCGGGCATTGAACTCTAACTCATAAGGAGGATTCTGGCGTATCACGTGCTGATAGGCTTTGTAGGCTGCATCACGATGACCCAGCTGGGTTTCCATCTGTGCCATGACAAACCACATGCGGGCCTTCTGTGTCTTGCGCTTCTCATGACGGATGGCCTTGCGAAGATATGGAATGGACTTCTGATAATCGCCCGTCTTCAGATAGTAATTGGCATAAGCAAAATCCCAGTCGTCCTGCGCACGGAAATGCATCGAATCCCGTCTCATGTTTCGGATTACATCCTCTGCATCATAGATCCAGTCAAGTTCCATGTATGAACGGGCTAACCACGAGCGGGCTATACCATTGATAGCAGGTTGTGTTTGGTAGAGACGAGACATATAGGAGAAAGTGGCAGCCGCCTCGTCAAAGGCACCTTTCTGAAACTGCGACTTGCCCAAAAGCAGCCACGCTTTCCACAAGAACGGATTATACTCCTTGCGTCCCAGCCATTCCTTGTCCTTGTCAGTCTTACGGCGCGACTTGGTCCATTCAGGTTTCGCCTTGATGCTATGCTGCTTGATGGTCTTCTCGCTCTTCTCAATGGCACGGTCGAAATTGCCTTTTCCCAAATCCCTGCTCTGCTTGTTGCCTACGGTGTAGAGGGGCAATATCTCCGTAAAGTTGTCTTTATTGCCTTTTTCCTTCTCCAGCGAACCGTCGATAAAGGCTTGCGAACCATTATAATAAGTATTGTATTTGGCGGTAAATGAGTGCCAGAAACGAGTCTTCGAGGTATTTTTCTGCGTAGAACAACCTACCGTCATCTGCATGATGACAGCCAGCATGAGTCCTATAAATATTGTTTTACGCATTATCATTAATAACCCGCGATAGGCCAAATTATTGTTTTTTTCAACAAAAAAACGACGATTTCTTTGGAATAACAAAAATTATTCCTAACTTTGCAGACATGATAACAGAAAATGCAACAGGTGAAGCACATCGTCCTGGTAGAATAGAGGTGGTGTGCGGCTCGATGTTTTCAGGGAAAACCGAAGAACTGATACGTCGTATGAGACGTGCTCAGTTTGCCAAGCAGCGCGTCGAGATATTCAAGCCGGCCATTGACACCCGCTATAGCGAGGAGGACGTGGTCAGCCACGACCAGAAGCATATTCTCTCCACCCCTATTGACTCTTCAGCCAGCATTCTGTTGCTGGCGAGTGATATCGATGTAGTAGGCATTGACGAGGCGCAGTTCTTCGACATGGGACTGGTCGATGTGTGCAATGAGCTGGCCAATCGTGGTATCCGCGTTATCATTGCCGGTCTGGATATGGACTTCAAGGGTGTTCCCTTCGGCCCCATGCCTGCTCTCTGTGCCATCGCCGACGATGTGACGAAGGTTCACGCCATTTGCGTTCGTTGTGGCAATCTGGCCTATGTCAGCCACCGCAAAGTGGCAGTAGAGCGCCGAGTGCTGCTGGGCGAGACAGGCGAATATGAGCCGCTCTGTCGCGACTGCTACCAGAAGGCGCTGGAAGAAGACAAGCAACAGTCATAAAAACATTTTTCTCAACAATAACCAAAACCCAAACAAAAACAAAACAAAAAATCTATGAAAAGATTGAATTTAAACATGGTGCTTGTTCTGCTATTGGCAGCATTTGCACTGGCTTCATGCCAAAAAGAGAGTAAGTCAGCACAGTTGATTCCCACCGACGCCCTAATGGTTATGCGCTGGGATGTGAAGCAGACGCTGCAGAAGAGCAAGGCTACGGAGAGTAGCCAGCTAAAGGAGAAGCTTAACCAGAAGTTAGAAGAGGAGAAGAGCATTCCCGACGGCATGCGTGCCAAGCTGAAGGCTATCATCGACGATCCTGCCAATAGCGGTGTCGATTTCACCCAGCCCTTCTTCTTCGCTGTGAGCGGTGACATTCAGAAGAATCCTACGTTCAGCTTCATCGGCAGCCTCAACGATGCCGGCAAGCTGGCCGACCTGCTGAAAGAGGCCAAGGATCAGGGTATCGAACTCCAGGAGAAGGACGGCATCCAGTATATTCAGGCTGGTGGCGATGCCTATTTCGCCTTCAACGAAGACAACTTCATCTTCAACGGTGGTAACAAGAGCGCTGGCATCGACGCTGTGATTGCCCTTTTCAGCAACACCGACAATTCGCTGATTGAGAGCGAGGAGTTCAAGAAGATGAACGAGGCCAAGGGTTTCCTGCAGTTCATGTTTAGAGGCGAGGCCATGGCAAAGATCATGGAAAGCGCTCCGAAGGAAGCAACCGCCAACCTGCCCGAGGACTTCACCTTCGAGGGCATGGGTGCACTGGTCGATCTCAACACAGAGAAGGGCAAGGCCATCCTCGACTGCGAGATCATCGCTACCAACGACTTCTGGAAGGACTACCTGAAGCAGTCAATCGGGTCGTATGAAGAGATTGACGGCGACGCTGTGGAGTATCTCACGAAGGGTGGTTTCGCCCTGCTCGCCGGCATCAATGGCGAGAACTGCGCAAAGATGATGGAGAAGTACTCAAAGAACTTCAACGGACTTCTAAGCGAGGAGCAGTTCGCACTCCTGCTGAAGGTGATGTCTTCTATCGATGGTGACATCGCTGTCAGCGTGACGGGCATGACCGAGGGTAATCCCAAGCCTGTGATTGCAGCTTACCTGGAGACCAAGGACAACTCCCTCCTCACCGAGCTTCAGAACAACGGTATCAATGTGAACGAGCTGGGTGCCAAGAGCGGCTTCGACAAGGGCTTCAGCTATGTCACCTTTGGCGTTGAGCCTTTCACCGAGTCTGCCAACCCCGTGGGTAACGAATACAAGGACAAGATGCTTTACTGCTCACTCGACGTAAACTTCCTGTCGGGCGCGCTGAGCTCGTTCGGCTTCGCCGGTCAGGCCAAGGCTGTGGCAAGCGTCGTCAGCAGTTTCGAACTCTACTATGCCGAGAACAACAAGAGCTCGTTCGTTGCCAACTTCGTTGACGACACCAAGGATCCCCTGGAGCTTCTGTTCTCAGTCATCATGACTCAACTTTAATCTCTGCGAATGAAACTATCATTGGTGGCCAAACTGCTTGGCCGACATATTAACGCATGGCAGTTGGCGGGCTTCGTGCTCGCCAACCTTTTTGGCATGGCCATCATTTTAGGGGCCATCCAGTTCTATGACGACATCACCCCCATGTTCACTGGAGCCGATAGTTTCATGCGGCCCAGCCATATTGTGCTGACCAAACACGTCAGCACGCTGAACACGATCACAGGTACAAAACCTGTGTTCCGTGAGATTGAAATTGAAGACCTGCGCAAGCAACCTTTCGTTGAGAGTGTGGGATGCTTCACACCGTCTCAGTTTTCTGTCTATGCCACGGTCAGCGTTATGAGCAACAGCCTTGGCACCGAGATGTTCTTTGAGGCCGTGCCCGATGAATACCTGGATGTAGATCTTTCAAAATGGCACTATAAAGAAGGAGACGAGACGATACCTGTCATCCTGCCTCAGAACTACCTGAACCTCTACAACTTCGGCTTTGCCAATAGCCAAGGACTGCCCACCATCACCGAGCCGCTGATAGCACAGGTTCCCATCCGTTTCCAGTTGCATGGAACTCGCGAGACCGTTCTGAAGACAGGACACATAGTGGCCTTCTCACGTCGGCTGAACACGATACTCGTTCCACAGGCATTTCTCGACGAGATGAACAGCCGCCTTGTTCCAGACAAGAAGCCGCGCGCTCTGCGACTCATTGTTAAGGCTTCCAATCCTGCTGACGATCGGCTAATCACCTATCTTCAGAAACACAACTACGACACAGAAGGTCATGATGCCGATGCCTCACGCATTGCCAGCGTGATGCGCCTGCTGACCTCCATTGTGCTCATTGTGGGACTGGTCATTACCACCCTGTCGTTCTATGTGCTGCTGCTCAGCATCTTCCTGCTTTTGCAGAAAAACACGGAGAAAATCGACAATTTGCTGCTCATCGGCTATTCGCCAACCAGCGTGTCCCTCCCTTTCCATCTGCTGACGCTTTCGCTGAACGGTATCGTATTGATAGCAGCGCTCGTCATCACTCAGATGCTCCGTCAGTGGTACCTGCCACTCTTTGGCAATCTCTACCCAAATCTGGAGCCTTCGACCTTCCTCCCCACCCTGCTTACGGGTCTTGCGCTCTTCCTATTAGTCAGCATTCTCAACTTCGTTGCCATCCGTCGCAAAGTACTTCTCGTATGGCACATGCATGAAGAATAAGAAAAAAACTAACATAATTATTTGGTCAATTCAAAAAAACATTGTACCTTTGCACCCGCATTTTAAGAATGCATCGCTTATAATATGGTTAGATCCGCTAGCTCAGTCGGTAGAGCACAACACTTTTAATGTTGGGGTCTTGGGTTCGAACCCCAAGCGGATCACGAAAGAGAGGACATTTGACCTCTCTTTTTTATTAGTAACGATTCCACAATACCACAAGAGTTGAAACGACAATGACTGCCAAGGAGATTTTTGAACTTCGCAAACAAGGGCGATGGGAGGAAGCCTACGAGGCTGCACGGGCATTGTATGCTGAAGACAAAGGGCTATATGCTTGTTCCGCGATGTTCTGGACGGCTATTGACATGCTACGAGAAAGGGCTAACGAGGATCGCATAGAGGAAGCCCACAAAATCTATTTGGCTCTGCAACGCTTGTCAAAGGTGATGGATGATGACAAGGGCTGGATTCGTGATGCGATGAAAAACTGCGACATGCTCCTTCATAAAGGTATCAGCAGAAAGAATCTTGTTGACAACGGACCTGAACATCTGCAAATAGGCGTATGGGGCGAGGAGCTGGCTGCATCTTTCCTGCGTGAGAAAGGTTTCGTGATTCTTCAACTTGACTGGCGCTCCAAACATCGTGACATCGATATCATTGCCCAAGATGGTGACTGTCTGGTCTTTGTGGAAGTGAAGACAAGACGCAACTGCGATTATGCCGACCCACTCTCAGCCGTAGATTACAAAAAGCTGAAGAATCTTCGTCTGGCCATCAATCATTACGTCAAATACCATCACATTGACAATCCCTTCCGTTTTGATGTCATCACGATTGTCGGCACGCCCAATGGTGGTACTCCAGAAATCAACCATATCGAGGATTTCCGCATCTTCTAACGAAAAACTTTCGCGTCTCGACATAAAAAAGATTAAAATCTTTTGTTCTGCTCTCGACTTTTCGTAACTTTGCAGACTAAATGGAATAAAAACAGAAATTGAAAGAAATATGAATGTACTGGAACTTGAACTGAGTGAACAAGAAATTCTTCGTCGTCAGTCGCTCGACGAGCTGCGGAGAATAGGCATTAACCCCTACCCTGCAGCCGAATATCCCGTAAATGCATGGAGCACCGATATCATTGACAACTTCGAGGATCTGCCCGTCATTGGAAAAGATGAGGAAGGCAACGATGTGCGCGAAACGGCCACACCGGAAAACAGCCGTATGGTAAGCATCGCCGGCCGAATCATGAGCAAGAGCATCATGGGTAAGGCCGCTTTTGCCAAATTGCAGGACTCCAAGGGCCGCATCCAGGTTTACGTGCAGCGTGACTCCATCTGTCCCGACGAGAATAAAGACCTCTATAATGTCGTGTTCAAGAAACTCCTTGACCTGGGCGACTTCATCGGCGTGAAGGGCTATGTGTTCCGCACCAAGACGGGCGAAATCAGCGTTCACGTGATGGAGCTGACCGTATTGAGCAAGAGTCTGAAGCCGCTGCCCGTGGTGAAGACCGATGCCGACGGCAAGGTATATGATGCATTCGACGATCCTGAGTTGCGCTATCGTCAGCGCTATGTGGATCTGGTGGTGAACGCAGGCGTAAAAGAGAC
>JAEEGL011028409.1_pt1 | contig 26759 bp, 18 predicted proteins | sample 9134231 | NCBI WGS metagenome assembly JAEEGL01 (sample SAMN16246548, study PRJNA631951) | gut metagenome | biome: gut microbiome; feature: rumen; material: fiber-attached | host: Bos | place: Iran: Karaj | collected 2018-10 | reverse complement strand
TGTCTGTATGTTCTTCATCAAACCGTGCACACCGCAATATAGTATAGCTACCTGCTCCTCAACAACCATTGGCGAATACTGAGGTTGCTTAAGCAATTCTACATTCTTACGACCTTTGTCGAGCGTAGCCATAGTAGTTGCGTCGAGGTCGGAACCGAATTTCGAGAATGCCTCAAGTTCGCGATACTGCGCTTGATCGAGTTTCAGTGTACCAGCCACTTTCTTCATCGACTTTATCTGCGCCGAACCACCTACACGCGACACCGAAATACCTACGTTGATAGCTGGGCGAATACCTGCATTGAACAAGTTGCCTTCGAGGAATATCTGTCCGTCGGTAATAGAAATTACGTTCGTAGGTATGTATGCCGACACGTCACCTGCCTGTGTTTCGATGATAGGTAACGCCGTTAGCGAACCACCACCTTTCACCATCGGTTTTATAGAATCGGGCAAGTCGTTCATATTCTTAGCAATATCGTCAGATTCTACAATCTTAGCAGCTCTTTCGAGGAGACGAGAGTGTAGGTAGAAAATATCGCCTGGGTATGCCTCGCGTCCGGGTGGACGACGAAGAAGCAAACTAACCTCACGATAAGCTACCGCTTGTTTCGATAGGTCATCATAAATAATGAGAGCCGAACGACCGGTATCTCTAAAATACTCACCAATAGCAGCACCTGCGAATGGCGAATAATATTGCATAGCCGAAGATTCTGATGCTGCAGCCGACACAACGCATGTGTATGCCATTGCACCATGTTTTTCGAGCGTACTTACAATTTGTGCTACAGTACTACCCTTCTGACCGATAGCTACATATATACAATAAACAGGTTCACCCTTTTCGTATAAGCTCTTCTGATTCAGAATAGTATCTACTGCAATAGCCGTTTTTCCTGTTTGGCGGTCACCGATGATAAGTTCTCGCTGACCTCTACCAATAGGGATCATTGAGTCGATGGCCTTTATACCAGTCTGAAGAGGTTGCTTAACTGGCTGACGGAAAATAACCTGCGGAGCTTTACGCTCGAGCGGCATTTCATACAAATCGCCAGATATTGGGCCTTTGCCATCTATAGGTTCGCCGAGCGGATTAACCACACGACCGATGATGCCTTCACCTACGCGGATTGATGCAATGCGGCGAGTACGTTTCACTGTGTCGCCCTCTTTCACTTGCTGTGCGTTACCCATCAACACAATACCAACGTGGTCTTGCTCGAGGTTCATCACTACGCCAGTGGCTGCACCAATCTCAACCATCTCGTTCACTTGCACGTTCTCGAGACCATATGCTGTGGCAATACCATCGCCTACGGTGAGCACCGTACCTACCTCTTCTAACTTGGTCGACGACTCAAATTTCTCCAACTGCTGTATGAGCAGATTAGATACTTCTGAGGCTTTTATATTTTCCATATAAGTCGATGTTTAGTTTATACCTTAAGTTGTTTTTCAATCTCTTCCAATTGATGCTTCACACTATTGTCTAACTGCTTACCATCAATAGTAAATATCACACCGCCTATAATATCGCTATCGGTATTATAGAGTGTCTCCACTGGAGCGTTCAATTTAGCACTCAGTTCTTTGGTAAACTCTGCTTGTTTAGCATCGCTGAGCTCAATGGCAGTAGTTATAACAGCGCTCTTTATTCCCTTGTGCTTTCTGTATAGCGACTGAAACACACGCAGTATTTCGTCTACCATATCTATACGCTCTTTCTCAACGAGAAAAACGAGGAAATCAGCAAGCGATTGAGCAACGTTTTTTGCGAATACGCCATTAACCAAGTTCAATTTTTCCGACTGCTTGCGCAAAGGCGAAGCCAAGAACGAAAGCGATGACGGAGCTTGCTCGAAAGCTGCTCTTATATCTCCAACGTTTTGGTACGTCTGCTCCAAATCGCCCTTTTTATCGGCATATTCATAAAGAACCGTTGCATAACGGCGCGCTATAAGACCTATGTTCATAACATCAATTCTCTATTAATTGAAACTACTCTCTTTCAGGTATCTTTCAATTAGTTCTTCCTGCTTATTGGTTGTTTGCAGGTTCTCGGCCAATATACGACCAGCTATTTCTACCGACAATTTTGCAACCTGCTGCTTGAGTTCAGCAACGGCATCGGCTTTATCTTTTTCGATTTGAGCCTTTGCATTTGCCATAATTCTTTCAGCCTCAACTTGTGCCGATTGACGTGCCTCGTCTACGATTTTGTCTTTCATAGCACGTGCCTCTTTCAGCAACAGGTCTTTTTCTTGTCGTGCTTCGGTTGCCATCTTAGCTCTGAGCGCTTCCATGTTTTTCAACTCTTCGGTTGCTTTTTGGGCAGCCTCAAGCGATTGTGCTACCTTCTCTTCTCGCGACTTGATGGCTTCCAAAATAGGATTCCATGCAAATTTTCTCAAGAGGAAAAAGAGCACCAGAAACGCAAAAGTTGACCAGATGACTAATCCGGGTTCTGGCGACAAAAGGTTCATGACTCAATAATTAATTGTTGGTAATGAGCGCAATAACTATTGCAAACAAGCCTGCACCTTCGACCATACCTGAAGCAATAAGCATTGCTGATTGAATCTTGTTGGCCATTTCAGGTTGACGTGCCATAGCATCGCATGCAGAACGACCTACATTACCAATACCGATACCAATACCGATTACGATAAGACCCAAGCCTACACTAATAAATGATCCCATAGTTCAAAAAATTTTTGTGTTAATATTTTGTTTGTACTTAATCTTCATCCTCTGTTGCCAAGCCTATATACAATGCCGATAGCACCGTGAATATGTATGCTTGCAATGCTCCTAATATCAATTCCAATCCAAAGACAAACAATGCCAATAGAACCGATGGCACAGCCATCACATACGACTGCATCATAAATATCATTGATATAAGGCTGAGTATAATTATGTGTCCACCTGTAACATTCGCGAATAGACGAATCAACAGTGTGAATGGTTTTGTAAACATGCTTATTATCTCAATTGGCACCATAATAAACTTCAGTATAACCGGCACTCCTGGCACTGTAAAGTTGTGTTTCCAATAATGCTTGCTACCACTGACGTTCGTAATTATAAATGTTATTATAGCCAACGTTCCTGTGAAAGCTATATTTCCCGAGAGGTTAGACGACCCTGGAAAAAATGGAACCAAACCAATAAGGTTGTTAAACCAAATGAAATAGAAGATTGTCAATAGATACGGCGTGTATTTATACGACCTTTCTTTTCCGATCTGGTCGTCCGATATATCTTTCACAAATAGCACAAGCATCTCCACTAACGACGTTCGACCATGCGGAACTTCGCTCTTTTTGTACGAACGCGCTGCGCCAACGAACAATATCAACAGTATGGCTATGCACATAAACATAGACATTACGTTGCGCGTAATAGAAAGGTCGAGAACTTTTTCGAGTTCACCCGACATGCCTCTCACCATCAACTTGTCGTCCACCATTCGGTATACGTAGCCATTATGCTCATATTCTGCACCTTCATCAAAACTTGACGAGGTGGTAATCAATACATCTCCATTATAATATGCGATCACAGGCAACGGGATAACAAACTCCTCTTCTTCGCCTTGAGCATTCTCATACCCAAAAACTGGCCAAGAGTGCGAATCCGAAATGTGCCCATTTATAAGACCAAGCATATCGAAACCTTCTTCTACTTTGGCAGAGTCGGCCGCTTCTCCTGCCGCATAGGCACTACTGCCAGCAAACAGCATCAATATAATTAACCAAAACGACTTCATAATCCGTTTCATAGTTATGATTCTTTAGTTCTCAATCGTATTTGCGATAGAATCCCAAACTTCTCTATTAGCAAGCGTGAAATTTACGCAATAATATTATCGCATATATAAGAGATGCGTGTTATTTTATGCCATCATGGCGTTGTCTATTACGTATAAATAGTTCAGCGCGAGCACTAACCCCGCAATTTACTATTTATTTCTTTTCTGGTTGCGCTACAGTCTGACGTTTGTCAGTCATGCTGCAATTGCCGTTGAATACTGCGCCTGGCTCGATGCTCAACTTGTTAACCAACATTTCGCCCTTGAATACTGCAGAACTCTTCAGCGAGAGAAGTTCCGAAACCTCTATCTTACCTTCGAAACTACCAGATATTTCGGCATTTACACATTTGATAGTACCCTTGATACTTCCTGCCGAACCCAAAACCAACTTTCCTTTAGAAACTATGTTTCCCTCTATAACACCGTCTATTCTCAAATCGCCATTGGTATCAATATCACCAACGACTTTCGTTCCCGAGCCAATAATATTCGGCAACTTATTCTCTACTTCAAATGTCTTTCCCATTTTCTACTTCTAAATCTTTATTCAATGCAAAAACAAATGTACAGAAAAAACCTTCGAATATTTTTTCAAAGCAAATGAATTATTTGATTCATGGCGCGTATTTGTTCTTCCTTGTCCACTTCCACCAAGTTTTTGGCCGATTCTGTGTAGTACTGAACGGCATTTAGAGCGGCAAGCTCCTCTCTAAACCAGTTCTTTCGCATGAAGCTTCGCTTGTTTTTCTGTAGTGTTGCTTTACCCATATTTATTTCTATACGTATAAAATCCTTACGACCAAAGCGCTCATTACGAGCATCTTCCACTATTTGTTCTATTATAGAAGATGGCTGGCGCATAGCCGCGGTGTGTTCTGCAATTTTAGCTATACTTTGAATCAAATCTTCAGACAATCGCATTCTTCGCAACGAAGAGTTTACGCTCAATAGTATTGATTTATACTCTCGCACGAAGCGCGTACTTATGTACGACAGCAATCCCGATACCTTACATATTATATATTGCTCATCGGTGAGTTTTTCGGCAAGAGCCAGAGTATCAAGGCGAACCGAGAACATTTCGAAGAACTCCTCTTCAAGTTTGTCGGTCGATGGGAACAACAAACTATGTATGTACGCCTCAAGGTCGGCAATCTTCAATCGCTGCATTTTGCGCTTGAGTACGTCGTTGGGCTTATACGTAGAACCCGGCTCGGCATATTCTGGTTTCAATCTCTTTATGAAATACATATCTACCTCGCCCTTGTATTTCACCGGCATACGCCCACGATGTTCACACTCGAAGTAATCACATATTCTAAGATATGTATCGCCACTGACATTCACCTCCCCCGGCATACCCGACGACTCCATGCGCGATGCAAGATTCACCGAGTCGCCCCAAATATCGAAGACGCGCTTCTTGTTGCCCAACAAGCCCGAAACCACGGCACCTGTATTTATACCTACGCGAATATTCCAAAAACCATTCTCTGAGACCTGACGCTGCTTCACATAAGCAATCATACCAAGACCTACGAGCGTCACCTCGATAGGATTAGCACTGTCGGGCTCAGGCACACCGCCTGCACACATGTAGGCATCGCCGATAGTCTTAATTTTTTCAACCGAGAATTGGTCAACCAATTCGTCGAAATATATAAAGTATCTATCGAGTTCGTCTATAAGCTGATCCTGATTAAGTCGCTCGGCAATCTTCGTAAAACCCTGAATATCTGCAAAAAGCACTGTTGCGCATTCGTATTTCTTAGACCCATGAGCAGCTCTAATTGGCACTCGCATGGCTTCGTCGGGCACATCCTGCATCTCTTTCTTCCTATCATATAGGTATAGGAATACAACCGCTACAATGAGCAATACATACGATATTACCCACAGCGGAATTCTAAACGGCTTATCGTAAGCAATTTGTATAACCTTACGTCTACCTTCGTTATCTACAATATCGATCTCGGAATGCGATGCCAGTGAAGTTTTCACAACAAACGATGGCAACTCCGACTGATAATTCGAAAGTGTGTCTTCACCGTCAGCTATATATATAATGGTATACGGCGCGGCGAACAGCGAGTCGGCACACCAACTAAAAGTCACAACATCAGACGAAGTTGTAATACCACTCTCCGACACAGCCACCATACGGCAACTATCATTAGAATAATAGATAGTTTGTGTGTACCCAGTATCTATTGACGCTACAAAGAAAAACATCAATAGTAAAAATGTTCGTACGTGTTTTAGCAAAATGGTCATAATATGAACCGCGTAAATATGTGGCAATTTAGTTTTTATTTTACAATTATTCACTTATTTTTGGAGAATAAAATATACTTATCACATGGGATCATTTACTGATAATATCATTATTCCGTACGATTTCACGGAGAAAGCTGATTGTGCAGTAAGACATGCCGCCATTATGGCCAAGAATCTTAATGCTGAGATTATATTGCTCAACATCATTAAGAAGGAGGACCAATTAACGGAATCGAGTTCAAAACTTGACAGCGCAGCTTCAAAATTGAAAGACGAGCTGATGGTTCCTGTTCGTGGCATTATCAGAGAAGGCTCAATCTTCAAGACCATTAACGAAGTCGTTGACGAGCTGAAGAGTTTGGTGGTCGTTATGGGCACACACGGTATGAAAGGCATGCAAAAGTTGACCGGAAGTTGGGCACTGAAGGTTATCGTTGGCTGCCATGTTCCATATCTGATAGTACAAGAAGACCCTAAATACAACAGCCCAGCGAACGTTCTTTTCCCTGTCGATTACAAATTGGAATCGAAGGAAAAACTCAAGTGGGTTAGTATGTTGTCATACTTATCGACAATAAAGATCGTCTTGTTTGCACAACAAGGCAACGGTCCTATGTATGACAATCCTACCAAGGCTAACATGAATTTCTGCAAGAGATACCTAGAAGAACGCGAAATCCCTTACGAGACTATTTGGGTCGACCAAAAAGGTTCGTTCTATGAGCTATCGCTCAAATATGCAGAAGAGAATCATGTTGACTGTATCATGATTACTACTACGCGCGATATTGGTATCGCCGACTACATCTTGGGTGCATACGAGCAATCGATTATTGCCAACGAAGCTCACATTCCTGTATTCGTTGTGAATCCAAGAGCTGAAGTCAAGTTGACTTACACGAACTTCTAATAACAAGATTTTTACAAAAATGTTGCAAGGTGGATTTCTGACAATCCGCCTTGTTTTTTTCTGATACAATATGCAACAACTATTATTCGCCACCCACAACCACAACAAGGCCACAGAGATTCAGAAACTGCTGTGCGATAAATACATAATAAAAACACTCGACGACATAGGCATAGATACCGACATTGCCGAAACAGGCACAACCCTACTTGAAAACGCAAGAATAAAAGCACGCTACCTACACGAAGTCAGCCACTCTGCTTGTTTTGCCGACGACACAGGCTTGGAGGTTGACGCACTAAATGGCGCACCTGGCGTATATTCTGCGCGCTACGCAGGCGAAGATTGCAACTCGTCGAACAACATCGACAAACTACTCCGCGAATTGCAAGGCGCGGACAATCGTCGAGCTCGCTTCAAAACCGTCATTGTATATATAGATAGCAACAACGTTGAGCACTGTTTTGAAGGCATAGTCGAAGGGCAAATCATACGCGAAAGGAGAGGTGACGGAGGTTTTGGATACGACCCGATTTTTGTTCCTAATGACGCAAAAGGTCTTACATTTGCACAAATCCCCACCGAGGAGAAGAACAAGATTAGTCACCGAGGAAAAGCAATAAGAAAGTTAGTTGCCTATTTATCAGAACAACAATGAAAATCAAAGCATTTGCCCTTATCGTCCTAATAGCACTTTGTCAAAAATCAGCGGCTCAATGGGTCGACCATTATAGCTACAACAATGCGATATTCGTAGGTATCGTAGGCGATAAAGCCGTAGCTTGCAATAGCGCAGCTGCGTATGCATACGACACCGAAGCGCTTGCTCTTGACAAATATTCTACTGTCAATGGCTATCTATCGGCAACAAACATAAGTGCGTTTCTGTGCGATGGGACAAATACTTACATCGGTTACTCCAATGGACAAATTGACATTTTGAACGTCAATACATACACAACGCAAAACATACCAGAACTTAGCATTTCGGATAATGTGTCATCGAAGAAAATTCGTGCTTTTCATAAAGATGGCAACACGCTGTACTGCGGCTTCGACGAAGGTTTGCTGAAAATAAATATCAGTAGAACTGAAATATCATCGTACTATAGAGTTTACGACAAAGGCATAGGTGTAAATAGTATAGTTACTGATGATAAATATGTATACGCAGCTACTGGAAGCGGTATTTTTTATGCCGACAAAACGAGTAACATCCTCGAAGACCCTTCAGAGTGGACGCTATTGGCAAACAAAAAGGCTTCATATTGCAAACTATATAACTACAATTCGCAAATAATTGCCGCACAAGGCTCTCTTGGTGACACTTGCCTAATTGAACGTATGGTGAATGTAGACTCAATGTTGTGCATTGCCCAAGAACCTTATTTTAGGGAGTTATTCTATGACAATGGTTATTGGGGCGTTGCGTGCGACTCTACAATAAACATTTACGACAACGATAATAATAGTGTTGCAAACATTTCGTCGTACAAATTCACCAACGGCTCAAGCACGACGCTTAACGTTCGCGGCGCAACATTTTTCAATGGCAAAAACCTTCTCGCTATAGCCGACAACACGTACAACCTCGTGATATGCGACTTGGTGGGCAATGCATCAAACTACCTTCCCAATGGACCATACAGCAATGACTGCTTTGAACTGACCGCCACTAAGAATTGCGTATATAGCACTATGGGCGGAATTCGAGGCGGAAAATGGGGCTCGTATAGCTACGCCGCATATATGTATCCTTATATATATAAAAACTATGGTGGAAGTTGGTATTCTCAAAGACTTCTGCCTTGGTATAGAGACGCTCTTCGCTTATCTATAGATCCTACCAATGGCGATATATATATTGCTTGCTATGGCGGCGGTTTGAAACACCTGAACAAAGATTGCAAAGAAATCATTACGTATGACCAATACAATTCTCCGCTAACAGCACCAGAAGGCTACGAAGCCTTCGTTATGAGTTTGGCCCATGATGCTGATGGAAATTTGGTTCTATTTACGCCTAACGTTATGATTGGCCTAAGAGCATTCAAAAGTGGTAATTGGTACGAACTGGACTATCCTTTTACAGATTATGCGGTATCTGGCTATAATATGATATGCTCATCCAATGGACATTTCTGGTTCGCATATAAATGTTGTAAGACACCTGGCATTTTTATCTTCGATACCAATGGCACAATAGATAACGATACTGACGACAGATTCAAAAGTCCTGTTAGCTACCCAAAGGATTCAAGATATTACGGACTATCGTACCTAATAGACGAAGAGAACGAAGTGGTTGGAGATGGATTTGTAAATACTATCACTGAAGACAACGATGGCGTGATATGGATTGGAACGAATGACGGCATTGTTACTTACGAGGACGATGCTAACGTCTTCGAGGTTGGAGACATGCACTACAATAGAATAAAAGTTCCACGCAACGATGGCTCAGGCTTGGCAGATTATCTATTGAGCGGAGAAAGCGTCACAGCTATTGCGGTTGATGGTGCTAATCGTAAATGGGTCGGCACAAAAAAATCTGGCGTCTTCTTCATTAGCGCCGATGGTACGTCAACGCTTGCTTCGTTTGACAACACTAACAGCCCGCTGCCGTCTAACGAGATAAATAGCATTGCTATTCACCCTACAACAGGTGAGGTTTTTATAGGTACGACAAATGGAATCATAGGATACCAAGGCGATGCCACAGAACCTGCGACCGACATGAAAAAGCTGACCATTTCGCCCAATCCAGTCCGCCCAGGATTCTCAGGCGAAGTAAAAATCAAAGGTTTTGTCGATGGTTCGATTGTTAGAATTACTGATGTTCGCGGCCGACTTGTACACCGAGGCATTAGCAATGGTGGTATGCTGACGTGGAATACGCACGACCTCAATGGCCAAAAGGTTTCTTCGGGTACATATTATGTATACGCCTCTTCAGCCGATGGAGAAGATAAGAGCTCGGGTAAAATATTAATAATCAGGTAAAGCTATTTCAACAGCAATTCGCATTCGGCACTAAGTTCTGCCGAACCAGATGCGCTTTGAGGCTGCCATAAGCCCTTATCCATAAGATACTTCTTCAAAAAGAGCAGGTAGGTAAGAGGGAATTCGTTGTTGCCCCATAACTCTAAGTATTTTAGCAACCCGATTCGTTTTATATATGCATCGAGTTCTGTAACTACGGCTTGTAGAAAGTCTGTTATGGAGCATGAGGTGTTTACGGCTTCAAACAATTCATCGCCAAAGAAGCTATTGCTCTCGGTAATTTTGACACTGAGATAATTATCGCGGTCGAGACTTAGTTCCCAATTGAAGCATTCATTGTCGTTGTACCACGTGACGACGTATTTATTCTCCTCGTCATCGTCGGTTTGTTGCTTGTTTATCATCGTAACTAAACCTCGCAACAAATCGCAGATTGGGTCACAAATGTTTGTTAGCTCGAATTCTTCTTCCTCATCATCGGCGTCGCCGATAAGGAATTTGGCAATTGCTACACCGCCCTCTTTTATATCGAACACGAACCTGATAGTTGACAAACCGTCCATAGTAGAATGCTAAAAATTCTGCGCGCCTAATGTAATAAAAAACATTATATCAGCCGATTGGACGAGCATAATCGATAACGTCTTTAGCCGAAACTTCAGCTGCCGACAATATCGTCAAGCGTTCAATCACGTTGCGGAATTCGCGAATATTGCCTGTCCAATTTATTTTCTGCAATTCTGCAATTGCTTCGGGAGTAATTTTCTTGGTAGGAACATTCATTTCCTGACTTACGATAGACAAAAAGTGCTCTGCCAAAGCAGGAATGTCATCTTTGCGGTCGTTGAGTGATGGAACATTGATGATAATTACGCTCAATCGGTGATAGAGGTCTTCGCGGAAGTTGTTATTTTTTATCTCTTCAACCAGATTCTTATTGGTAGCCGCCAACACACGAACATCTACTTTCACATCTTTGTCGGAGCCCACGCGTGTGATAGTGTTCTCTTGCAACGCGCGCAGCACCTTGGCTTGCGCCGCAAGGCTCATATCGCCAATTTCATCGAGGAAAATGGTTCCGCCATTGGCCTGCTCGAATTTACCTATACGTTGTTTGATGGCTGATGTAAATGCACCCTTCTCGTGTCCAAAAAGCTCACTTTCAATAAGTTCAGAAGGAATAGCAGCACAGTTAACCTCAACAAATGGTCCGCTTGCACGGCTACTACCTTCGTGCAATGCTCTGGCAACCAACTCCTTACCAGTGCCATTTGCGCCCAAAATAAGTACGCGAGCATCGGTTGGCGCAACTTTTTCAATCAGTTCGCGCATCTTCGCCATTGGCTCGGAGTTGCCGACCATCTCGTATGTCTTTGAGACTTTGCGTTTTAGCACCTTCGTCTCTACAACCAAACCATTTTTATCGATGGCATTCTTCACCGTAATAAGTAGGCGATTGAGGTCGAGCGGTTTCTCAATGAAGTCGTACGCACCTTTCTTGATAGCCTCCACCGCAGTGTCGATATTTCCATGGCCAGAAATCATAATTACAGGCACATCGCTGCTCTCAGCCATAATCTTGCTGAGCACCTCCATGCCATCCATTTCTGGCATTTTTATGTCGGTTAGCACCACATCGAAATTGCCAGCCTTGAATTTTTCAATGCCCTCCAATCCGTTCTCTGCAAGTTCAACGGTATTGTTTTCATACTCAAGAATATCCTTGAGCGTGGTGCGTATACTGCGCTGATCGTCAATTACTAAGATATTTGCCATCTTTATTTGGTATGTATAATTGTTGTGCTTATTTCTTATCTACTTACTACAAACGATGCTCTCAACATCATCTGGATTTATAGGTATGCGCTGTCCCAAAACTCTACCACCATCGGGCGTAATCAAGAGGTCATCTTCGAGACGGATACCGCCAAAAGTTCTGTAAGTTTTTAGCTTTTCATAGTTTATGAAATCCTTACATATGCCTTCAGCCTGCCACTTGTCGATGAGCGCTGGTATGAAATATATGCCTGGTTCGTCGGTAACGATGAATCCCGGTTGCAGGCGGCGTGCCATGCGAAGCGCCGAGAAACCAAACTGCGTGCTGCGCTGAACTTCTTCATCGTAACCTACATAATTCTCGCCGTAGCCTTCCATATCGTGAACGTCGAGTCCAAGCATGTGACCAACTCCGTGCGGACAGAAAAGCGCGTAAGCTCCGTTGGCAACAGCATCGTCAATATTGCCTTTCATGATGCCAACTTGCGTCAAGCCCTCAACAATGGTGCGCATTGCAAGCAAGTGCATATCGCGATAGAAAACACCAGGACGAACTGCAGCAGCAACTGCATTGTTTGCATTGAGTACGATATTGTAAATCTCGCGTTGTTGCTGCGTAAAATGACCGCCAACAGGCGTCGTTCGTGTATTGTCAGTAGCATAATGAAGAGGCGATTCACTACCAGCATCTACGAGGAGCAAATCTCCATTTTTCAGCACTTGCGTAGTTGGCGAATTGTGCAAAATCTCGCCATGAATTGTACATATAGTTGGGAACGACACATGTCCGCCGTTGCGTTGCGATATGTAATCGACAATTGCGCGAACCACCTGCTCACTATTGCCTTCGCGCGCCATCTTCATTGCCGACACGTGCATGTCGTAACCAACGCGCATATAATTTTCAAGCTCCTCTATCTCGCATTGCTCTTTCGTTGAGCGCAACGTCACAAGGCTCTTTATCAATGGTTCAGATACGTATGTATTGACAGCTTCGGTCTGCAAGCCAAGCATTGCCGCAATTTTCTGCACCGTGGTGGCTCTATATGCAGGCACGAAATGCACACGGCGACGCTTCAATTCGCTACGAACATCGTCGAAGAGTGCACCGCTCGGTTTTGTAATAGTTACGCCAGAAAGTGCAGCAATAACCGACACCGACGGCAATTCTCCCGTCCAAATGGCATCGTCGAGAGTGATGTCGTCGGCATAAATGGTGACATTGCCCGTTGCCGTATCGATTGTAGCGGCGTAATTAGGACTATCTATACCAAATAAATATAGGAATGTGCTGTCTTGACGGAAACTATACGTATTACTTGCGTAGTTGAACGGCTCCTCGGCGTTTCCGACAAAGAGCAAAAAAGATTCCGGGAGCATTTCACATAGGCGCTGCCGGCGATTTTCATATACTTCTTTAGAGAACATATTTAGTTTATTATATGCCGGCGTAGCAGACGTCAGCCCTTGCTTACGAGAGTTTTTTTTTGCGAATCACAGCCGCCTCCATCGGTATTGAGGTGGATGTCGCGCACCATAAGTTGCAAGGTAGTCTGCCCGCGGAATACATTTTTTTCTATGGTATAACAAATATCGAATGGCTGACCATCTTTTATCTTGTCGTAGTAGCTACCAAGACCAAAAGCGATACCCGACTTCGATTTGCGATCGGTTCTATCAATAATCTCAAGTTTCAAATGGCGATTGTCCGTTCCTACAGGCTTAGTGCCTTTGCTGCTCTGTCCGTTGGGATTGCTGTAGCTACATACGCCGCGCGTCATAAAAACTGGCTTCATATTGCACGGTCCAAATGGCTCAAGGCGTTCAAGTTGCTCGTAGAACTCCTTGGTAATCATTGCAAGCGGAATCTCTGCATCGACATCGATTTGCGGAACGAGTTGCTCTGGCAATATGTTTTCAGCTACGTATGCCTCGAAGCGCTCCGAGAATTTTTCAACATTCTCTTTCTTCATCGTGAGACCAGCAGCATACATGTGTCCGCCGAAATTCTCAAGCAAATCAGAGCAGCTATCTATAGCTTTATATAGGTCGAAACCGTCAACCGAACGCGCGCTACCAGTAGCAAAACCATTAGATTCGGTAAGTATGATTGTCGGGCGATAATAATCTTCGGTCATGCGCGATGCCACAATACCTATAACACCTTTGTGCCACGTAGGATTGAAGATAACGGTCGAACGGCGATTCTTCAGAGCCTCGTTGCTCTCAATCATCTTCTTAGCCTCTTCGGTTATCGAGCGGTCGAGTTCTTTGCGTTCCTCATTGGTGTTACCCATGCCCTTAGCTAATTCGATTGCCTTGGCTTCATCGCGGCAGATAAGCAAGTCTACTGCTTCTTTGCCAGTATGTAGGCGGCCAACAGCATTGATGCGCGGACCAATTTTGAATACTATATCGCTAATACTTATATCTACAGGCTCAGTAGAACCCTCAGCCCTTTTCACAGACACATCGATAATTGCCTTCAAACCGACCGACGGCTGTGTATTTAGGCGCTTCAAACCATGATGAGCAAGTATGCGGTTTTCGCCAATCATCGGCACTATATCCGACGCAATACTTACGACGAGCAAATCGAGATATTCGAGCAGCTCGTTCTCGTTGCCATTGGTTAGGCGGCAGAGGGCCTGCATAAGTTTGAAACCTACGCCGCATCCTGAAAGGTTTTTATCAGGATAGCTACAATCGCTACGCTTGGGATCGAGACAAGCCACTGCATGTGGAAGTTCGTCGCCCGGCATGTGGTGGTCGCAAATGATAAAATCTATACCAAGTTCCGATGCGTAGCGCACCTTCTCGACGGCTTTTATGCCACAGTCGAGCGCTATTACCAACGAAACGCCATTCGCCTTAGCATAGTCGATGCCTTTGAACGATATGCCATAGCCTTCGTTGTATCTATCTGGAATGTAATAGTCGAGATATTCCTCGTCGATATAGCGTGTAAGATATTGATAGACAAGCGAAACAGCAGTAGTACCATCGACATCGTAGTCGCCATACACAAGAATGCGCTCGTGGCAGTCGCGTGCCTTTATTATTCTATCAACAGCCTCTTGCATATCCTTCATTAACAGAGGATTATGCATATTACGGATAGGATCGGAATGGAAAAAAGTTTTCACTTCGTCTTCGCCTATGCCACGTTGCATAAGTAGCTGAGCTAAGACCGGATCTATATTGTATTTTTTTGCAAATAGTTGTCGTTCTGAAAGATCGGGCTGTGGCTTTATATTCCAGCGTTTTTCCATTTCTTTTCTATTGACCTCAATTTTGTCTATTATGCAATATTAACTAAAAATTGTATGGTTGCCAATAAAAGCTAAAGCGTTCTAATTATAAATAAGGCAAATCAAACAATCAAAAAGTCAGATAATCACCTATTTATATGTATGAAAAATAAATAAAAAAACTCGCCCCTTATGAAGGAGCGAGCTGTTTTTTCGTCTGTAATAACCTAATTACTGGAGCTTGCCAGATTCTGCTGCGTCGATCATCTCCTGTGAAGCAGAGATGTAAACTTTCACGCAACGGTTCTGAGCAGGAGTCTTAGAGTCGTCGTAGAGTTGGAAGTCGAGACCATCAGCTACGATGTGTGCAGTAGAGATACCGTTGCTCTTCAAGATGTTAGCAACAGCATTTGCACGATCTTTAGATACTTTCTGGTTTGCTTCGAGAGAGCCAGTCTTATCGGTGTGACCGGTAACCTGAACGTTGTAGATTTCGCCGTTTGCTTCACCAGCAACGAGGCTCTTAGCAAAAGCAGCGAGCTCTGATTTGCCAGTAGCACCTACAACTGACTTGCCAGTAGCAAAGTTCAAAGCGCCTTCAGAGAAGGTGATTTCGAGAGCTTTGTTGCCGTTTACGTCGGTTGTCTCTTCGATAGATGCGTTGTTAGCTGCATCTTGCAAAGCTTGTTTCTTCTTACCTATCTTATTACCAATGATAGCACCAGCGGTAGCACCTACAGCAGTACCAGCAGCAGCACCAATGATAACAGCTTTTTTCTTGTTTTTACCAGCGATAGCTGCAACAGCGAGACCTGTACCTGCACCTACAACGGCACCAGCACCAGCACCAATAGCTGCACCTTTCACGGTCGACTTAGAAGTAGTGCTCATGCTTGAGCATCCTGAGAAAACAATGGCTGCGCTGAGGCTTGCCATTACAAGTAGACTTTTTACTTTCATTTCAGTTTTGTTTTGTTAGTTATTAATTACCCTCGATGTGTTTTGGACATGAGTATTGGTTTCTCAAATTTACATCTATTTCTATTAGAATTCATCCCAACTTTTGATAGGAATTTCATCTAATTTGATTTTGCAGAAGGCATTTATGTATGCCGACGCAAGGCGGGCATTAGTTATCAGAGGTACGTTGAAGTCGATTGCATCTCGGCGAATCTGATAACCATTCTTCAACTCGTTATGTGTAAGATTCTTCGGTATGTTTATTACTAAGTCTATCTTATGCTCACGTATGTAGTCAATGATGTTTGGCTTAACATCTTCGTCGGGCCAGTGAAGAAGCGTGCTGTCTACGCCATTCTCCGACAAGAAGCGATGCGTACCTCCCGATGCAAAAATGTGATAGCCATTTGCAGCAAGCAAACGCGCACTATCGAGAAGCTCAAGCTTCGAACGTGCTGGGCCAGAAGATATAAGTATGTTTTTCTCAGGCAGTTTATGACCTACCGACAACATTGATTCGAGAACCGCTTGATCGAACGTGTCGCCAATGCAACCAACTTCGCCCGTCGACGACATATCTACGCCAAGAACTGGGTCGGCCTTTTGCAAGCGCGCGAATGAGAATTGCGGTGCTTTTATACCTACGTAATCTATATCGAACAAATCTTTGCTTGGACGCTCAACTTTCTCGCCGAGCATAACTTTAGTAGCAAGCTCGATAAGGTTAACTTTCAACACTTTAGATACGAATGGGAAACTACGCGAAGCTCGCAAGTTGCACTCGATAACTTTTATGTCATTATTCTTAGCCAAAAGCTGCATGTTGAACGGACCGCTGATTTGCAAGCCTCGAGCAATCTCGCGCGCAATTTTCTTTATACGCTTAATTGTCTCTACATAAAGCTTTTGTGGTGGGAACACGATTGTAGCATCACCAGAGTGAACACCAGCGAACTCGATGTGCTCCGAAATAGCATAGGCTATCATCTCGCCATCTTGTGCCACAGCGTCAATTTCAATCTCTTTAGCCTCTTCGATGAATTGGCTAACCACAACTGGGAATTCCTTAGATACGTTGGCCGCAAGTGTTAAGAAGTGAGCAAGTTCCTGCTTGTTTGACACCACGTTCATGGCAGCGCCCGAGAGTACGTATGATGGACGCACAAGCACAGGGAAGCCAACCTCATCAACAAATTTATAAATATCGTCGATTGTGGTAAGCTCGCTCCATCGTGGTTGATCGATGCCAAGTTCGTCGCACATGGTAGAGAACTTTTGGCGGTTCTCTGCACGGTCGATATTTATAGGCGAAGTACCAAGTATAGGTACATTGCGGCGATGCAACTTCATAGCCAAATTGTTAGGTATCTGGCCACCCACCGAAACTATCACGCCTTTAGGTTGCTCAAGGTCGATGATGTCGAGCACGCGCTCCTCTGTGAGTTCGTCGAAATAGAGACGGTCGCAAACGTCGTAGTCGGTCGAAACGGTTTCGGGGTTGTAATTAATCATAACCGAGCGCAAACCATGTTTCTTGATTGTATTTATGGCATTCACCGAGCACCAGTCGAATTCAACCGAGGAACCAATGCGGTATGCGCCTGATCCCAAGACGATTACAGAGCGATGATCGCCGACGTACTGAACGTCGTTTTGTTCGCCACTGTAAGTAAGATAGAGATAATTAATCTGAGCAGGGAACTCGCCAGCCATTGTATCAATCTGCTTTACAACTGGCAAGATGTTACGCTCTTTACGATTGGTACGTACGCGCAACTGCTGATCTTCCATGCGAGTCTTGGTATCTTTGAATACCAAACGCGCGATCTGGAAGTCGCTATAGCCAGCCTTTTTAGCCGAGAGGAGCAACTCGTCAGAGACCTCTTGCATGGTGCTGCATTTACGGAGTTCAAGGCTGATATTATAAATATGATAAAGTTTCTCGAGGAACCATTTATCAATGCGCGTTATGTCGTGAATTTCGTCAACCGTCATGCCTTTCTCGAAGGCTTCGGAGATAGCATATACTCGTTTGTCGGTAGGATTTTTGAGTTCTTCGAGAATATTTATATTCTTAAGTGGTTGATTAGCCACAAATCCGTGCATACCTTGACCAACCATGCGTAAGCCTTTTTGGATAACCTCCTCGAAGGTGCGACCGATGGCCATAATCTCGCCAACGGATTTCATCGACGAGCCGATTTGCTTAGATACGCCAGAGAATTTACTCAAGTCCCAACGTGGGATTTTACATACTATATAGTCAAGTGCAGGCTCGAAGAATGCAGGTGTGGTCTTGGTTACGGAGTTTTTGAGTTCCCACAAGCCATAACCAAGCGCAAGTTTCGAAGCAACAAACGCAAGCGGATAACCTGTTGCCTTCGATGCCAAAGCCGACGAACGTGAAAGACGTGCGTTGACCTCAATCACGCGATAATCTTCGCTATTGGTATCGAGCGCATACTGAACGTTGCACTCGCCGATAATACCTACGTGGCGGATAATCTTTATAGCAAGTTCACGAAGTTTATGATATTCCGAATTGGAGAGCGTCTGCGAAGGCGCCACAACAATACTCTCGCCCGTATGTATGCCAAGCGGGTCGAAATTCTCCATGTTGCAGACGGTGATGCAGTTGTCGTATTTATCACGAACAACCTCATATTCAACCTCTTTCCAACCTTTCAGAGATTCTTCTACAAGTATTTGATTTGAGTACGAGAGTGCATTTTCGGCACGCTCGATGAGCTCGGTTCTGTTGCTACAGAAGCCGCTACCCATACCACCAAGCGTATACGCAGCACGCACGATGATTGGGAAACCGATTTCGTCGGAAGCTTTGAGCGCCTCTTCAACCGTATTTACGGCGATGCTCTTAGGCGTTTTTACATCAATCTCGCGAAGTTTATTAGCGAAAATTTCGCGGTCTTCCGTGTCGATGATGGCTTGAACAGGCGTACCAAGCACCTTCACGTTATACTTTTCGAGAATGCCTTGCTCAAAAAGTTTTATACCGCAGTTGAGCGCCGTCTGTCCACCAAAAGATAGCAAAATACCTTCGGGTCGCTCTTTTTGAATTACTCGCTCCACAAAATACGGAGTCACCGGCAAGAAATAGATTTTGTCGGCAATGTTTTCCGATGTTTGAATGGTAGCAATGTTAGGATTTACAAGGACTGTGTGCACGCCTTCCTCTTTGAGAGCTTTGAGCGCCTGCGAACCCGAGTAGTCAAACTCGCCGGCCTCACCGATTTTTAGGGCTCCCGAACCCAAGATGACGACCTTTTTTACTTCGTTATTCATTATGATGAATTATATATTATCGGGCCACAAAATTACACATTCTGTTATAATTCCTGCCCTTTTTCCGCCTCAGTATATCACTGAATCAAATGTTCGCTACTCTACCGAGGAACTTTTTCAGTGTTTGCGTAAAACTATCGAGAAAATTGCGCAAATGCCAATAAAAAGCGGATAATATAGGTGTGGCAAGATTTCGAGCGGCGAACAGCCAACAAGCGTCGAAGCCAAAAGCATCTGCACACTATAGGGCAACAGACCTTGTATGCAACACGATGCCGTATCGAGCAGGCTGGCAGCACGGCGAGGATCGACGTTGTAGCGCACAGCCAAATCTTTAGCTATGCGACCTGTAGTAATTATGGCTACAGTGTTGTTTGCCGTGCAGATGTTCGCCACCGACACCAAACCAGCAATGGAAAACTCAGCGCCGCGCGAGCTATGCACCCTACGTTGAAACATATCTATAATGAGACGCACACCACCATTGGCACGGATGAGTTCGAGCATTCCTCCTGCAAGAAGCGCCACCACTATCAAATCGCCCATGCCGCTGACGCCGCTCCCCATGACCGACAAGAAGTTCCAAAATGGCACGCTGCCCGTTGTTATACCTACAATGCCCGTAAGTAATATGCCGCTCGACAGCACAATGACTACGTTCACTCCAATTATTGACAACAAAATGACTGTTGCGTATGGCACGATAGCCACTACATCGACATCGCCAATCGTAGGTGCGGCATTGGCGTTGAAGCCCGCAACGACGCAGTAGATAGCCATAATTACGAACGCGGGCCAGATGATACGTATGTTCATCTTGAACTTGTCGTTCATCTTGCAACCTTGTGTTTGCGTAGCTGCAATGGTAGTATCGGAAATAAACGACAGATTATCGCCAAAAAACGAACCACCAACAACGATAGCCGCAAGTTCGGCGGCCGACTGACCAGTCTGCACTGCCACACCAGCAGCGATAGGCGTAAGCGCTACAACCGTTCCCACCGACGTACCTATGGACAACGACACGAACGCCGCAGCCAAGAAGAGTGCGAGCAAAATCATATTGGGCGGAAGCAGCGACAATGTGAAATTCACCGTAGCATCTACCGCGCCCGTGGCTTTGGCAGCAGAGGCAAAGATGCCAGCAAGTATATATATCCACACCATCAGCATAATATTCTTGTCGGACGCACCAGCAGAGAATATTTTTATACGCTTATTGAAATTGCCCTTACTTACGGCAAGAGCAACAGCCGAAGCCACTAAAAATGCTATTGTTATAGGTATTTTATAGAAATCGCCTATGGCTATCGAACCACCAAGATACGTAATCAAGAAAAGTGCTAACGGCAACAGCGACAGCCAACTACGGTAGAAAACTCCCTTTTCGTTTTTCATCTATTATTGTTTATGTGCAGCAAAATTACAAAGAGGTCTCGCGCAAACGGCATAGTACGCATAATTATAGATAGAGTAACTATAAAGCACACTCTATACAAAATATTATTCTATTTCGAACTTCAATTGCTTTCCGCAGATAGCTGGTAATTATTTACACCAAATCTATCGCGCGATCGCGGTTGCTGAGAATATCTACAACGAGGTCAATCTCTTGGTTGGAGAGCTTACCTATAAAGCGCTCGCGGTAGATCTCTATCTCATCGATGGCAACGGCACTATCGGCTTTCGAGAGCAATAGATATGCATCGATAGCCGCTTGAATCTTATGTTGTGCGAGCATCAAATGGGCAGCCATGATTCTGTCAGCACTACTGAACTTGTTGATTTTCTGCAGATAAGTAGCAGCTTGCTCGGGTTCATACGACGCAAAGAGGTTCTTCACTATTTCGCGTACAACCTCATCATCGTTTGGGGCTTCATAGTGATGCTTGTAAAGAATTTTCAGCGCATCGGCATATTGCTTGGTATTATAGAGCGCCTCTGCGAGTTCGCGTTCAACGGTTTTATTGTCGGGCTGCAAAACTACAGCGGCTTTTAGGTATTCCACCTCTTTACTCGGCTCGGCAAGTTTGTGATAGCACTCGGCAATTTTACGCTTAGTCCAAAAATTAGGTTCGGCAATCAAATCGACTTTGAGAAGCTGCTGCAATGCCTCGTGATACGACATATCCTTCAGCATGCAGAACGCCAATTTACGCAGCACGTCGGTGTCGTTGGGATTGTCGTTGGCAAGTTGCTGATAGTAGCGACGCGCCTCGTAGTATAGCTCATAGTTTACACAAAATTCGGCCATGCGTTGGTCGTCGAGCGTATTTACAACAAGACGTTTTATTAGTGGCTGGTTGCAGTCTAACGCACTCGGAACTTTGAACGGATTTTGCTCAAGTTCTACACGATGTGGATAGAGTTCGTAGACTCTGTATAAATCTTGCACGAAGGCATTGGCTGCCACAAGTCGTTTGTCCTTCATCAGCCCGTCGCCCGACTCGCGCAAAGCGGCTTCCGTAGCCTCGAAATCGGCATTATAGAGCGAGCAAGTCATCTCTTTATTCTCCAGCGGAAGCGTGCTAAAACTGTATAGAAGCGAATATTTGTCGGAGTCGCACATGATAGGCGCATCAGATAGCGCTTTGGGCAACGAATCTCGTAAATATGGCGCCTCATTCTCAAGCGTTTGACTCAGTTCATAATTATTTATATCGAACGGCAGAAGCCAACGCGAGATGTTGCAAAAGAACGACAAATCGCGCATCTGGCATGTGGTAGCCCAGAAAACATCGGCGCCTTCGGCTTGCCAACGCGAGATTTTGTCTACGCCGCGCTTGAACGATGGATCGTTACGGAAGAGTTCGTCCCAGTCGTGGTCGATGTGCACAGGACCTTTGCTGATGTCGTTCGAACCATACATAGTCTCAATGAGTTTGGGAGTTATGTTGTTGAGCGACTTGGTCATATTCTGCACGGCCTTCGTACGTATGATAAAAGTAAGTACGTTGAAAAAGAAATCTTGGTCGCGTTTCAGTTCGGTGCAGGTCTCAAACTGATGGATAAGCGGGGCGCAGCATTGCCAATAGCTACTATGTATCATTATACTTAGCAACAGCGCAACGGCGGCTCTACCCTGCACTCGCGGACCTGTAGTGGGCGCACTAAGCAGACGCATAAGCATAGCGCAATAGTCGGTCGAAAAGCGCAAGTTGAGCGACAACGCTACGGCGCCAACCACGTGCGCGGCATCAATATCACTCAAATCGGGGCTCGTCAGGAGGTTCTCCACTGCCGTAGTAAATTCCTTCGACGGGAATGCACGCCAGACCATATTGAAGACCTGCGCTCGATATTCCGAATGCACCTTCGTCCCCGGCTCGGTTGTGAGATATTGGCGCGCGACGGCTTCGAACGTTTTTGCGGTGGGGAATGGCTGTTCGTAGCGTTTCCAAGCGGTCTGGGTAGCGTTTACCCTGTCGTATAAAATGCTGGCGAAAGCGTAAATTTTTATAGTGAGGGCATTCATCATCGATTCGCGCTGAGGATCGTTGGTCTCCGTCACAAAACAGCGCACCATGCCATTGTAGGTTTCGATGAGCGAATTTGCTTCGCTGACAATATCTACGCAGCCCGCTGCAGCAGCCGCTTTCGACAACTTCTTCAAGGCTTGACCGATGTGCTGATGCTCCAAATCGTTATTTATCTCACTTACAACCTTGCGAACGCCCGATGAATCCATATCAGTATTTATGAAAATTTTACGAATGGCACACTTTCAAATAGTAACTTTGCCGCTGCAAGATACGCAATAAATGAAGATGATTATTTCAGCCCTCTACCTATTGGGCATGCTTATTTACAATGCAGGTTTGGCCGTAGCATCGCTATTCTACGAGAAGGCACGCCTGCTCTACAAAGGTCGCCGCAACACTTGGCGCATTCTACGCAACTACAAAGCCGACAAGCCCTGCATCTGGATTCACTCCGCTTCGATGGGCGAGTTCGAGCAAGCGCGACCTATCGTTGAAGCCATTCGCAAGCAGCAACCCGATCGCCGCATTGTGCTCACATTCTATTCGCCTTCGGGCTACGAGGTGCGCAAAAACTATCAGCTCGCCGACGTGGTTTGCTACCTCCCGTCCGACACGCCGTGGAACGCTCGCCGCTTCATCAAAGCCATAAACCCCGATTTGGCAATATTTATAAAGTATGAATATTGGCACTTCTTCCTGACGGCTCTGCGCAACAAGAAGATTCGTACACTCGGCGCTTCGATGATTCTCGACAAGGCTCAACCTTTCTTCAAATGGTATGGCGCATGGTTCCGCGATATGCTCTACTGCTTCGACCATCTGTATATACAGGATAAAAACTCAGCCGAGCTCCTGCAAAGCATTGGGGTAAAGCATTTTACCATAGCTGGCGACACGCGTTTCGACCGTGTGAAGGCCATTTCGGAAGCCTCGAAGCAGATTCCGCTCGTAGAAGAGTTTGTGAAAGACGCGCCGATGGTGTTCGTTGCCGGCAGCACTTGGCCACCCGACGAAGACCTCATCGTGCCGTTCATAAACAATCCAGCGAACAACGTGAAACTCATCATTGCCTCGCACGAGATTGACAACGACCGCGTGAGAAAACTCTTGGCACGCTTCACCGTGAAGGCATTCCTCTACACCGAACCAATTGAGAACCCAAGCGAAGCAAAGGTTCTGATTATAAATACTATGGGTATGCTTTCGTCTATCTATAAGTATGGACAGATTTCATACGTAGGCGGCGGCTTCGGCAAGGGCATACACAATACGCTCGAGCCAGCAACCTACGGCATACCAGTACTTTTCGGACCTAAGCACACGCGATTCAAAGAGGCGCTCGACCTCATCGCTTGCGGCGGAGGTTTTGCCGTGACGGACAATCAGTCGTTCACGAGCATACTTACAACGCTCATCAACGACAAGGAGAAACTTGCAGCTGCCGGTCGTGCTTCCGATGAATATGTACGCTCGATGTGCGGCGCTACCGAATTGATAATGAAAACGATATAAAGCGTAGAGTGTAGAGGGAAGTGTCGATACCATCACTATCTACATTACGCTTTACGCTCTCCACTCTCATCTAAAAAAGAGCTGTCACTTCGGTGGCGGCTCTTTTTTTATAGCTCCGTAGGAGCGAAATAGCACAGGCATGGGTGTGAACCCATGCGATAAAAATACCCATGTCGATAATCGATTTCATTTTCGATGGAACGAGACGTAGCTCGCTACGTCTCTACATTGCGCCACAAATCAATGGCACAGCTCGTAACTACCTCTATCTCAACGTCGGAAAATTTGCTGCAACACGTGCAGCATAGTTTCTGACGCTCAGCAACCCCCATGCAACTCGTGCAGCATAGTTTCTGACGCTCAGAAACCCTCATGCAACTCGTGCAACATAGTTTCTGACACTCAGAAACCCTCATGCAACTCATGCAACATAGTTTCTGACACTCAGAAACCCTCATGCAACTCGTGCAGCATAGTTTCTGACACTCAGAAACCCTCATGCAGCCGCGGAAACGGAATTACCGCGCCAAGGTGATGCCCAACACACCCACCACTACGTCGTTTGCAAGTGCCTCTACACGTATGGATTTCAGCGCCTTTCGAGCATCTAAGAGCATCTCCACAATCTGCCCTGCACCGCCAGGAATTGGCCGCCCGTAGACATCGGGACAATCGGCTATTGGCTCTTGAGTAGTGACGCCAGTTTGTATGCATACGCGATATTGCTTCTTGCTCGCAAGGCGGAAAGCTTTGCCATCTATGTAATAATCTTGCTCGATGGGCGCATAGTTATATGGCGGAATAAGCGCAAGTGTGTCGGCTGTGCCATCGGTATACGTAGCAACAATCTGCGCGTTAGCCATGCGGAATTGCATGTGGTTGGTGCTACCTGCCATAAATATGTATGCAGCACCAAATTTGCCCTTTGCGGGAATAGTTATGCTGCTCGGGAAATTGTCCCAAAGTGAGCAAAACGCCACGTTGTTGCCCGTGCGAGCGACCTTGAAACCGATGCCAATATTTGTAGCAAACACATCTTTTGCGCGCATAGCACTATCGGAAATTTCGGCAGTGAGTTGCGGGTGACACCATTCGCCTATGCCTTGCACAGGAATCTGGAGCGTCGTCGACTGTGGGCGCGGCGAGAGGTATTTATGTTTGAAGATGTTCGTCACCGAGTCGTTGTAGATTGAGCGCAAATCGAGCTGCTGAAACTTCTTGTACTTATTAGTATTTATAATGGCAGACGCAGCCGCTTTTTGCTCGTCTGGCGTAAGTATATCAATGGTGCTAGGCGTTCGCGCATAATATGTATGCTCTGCATTACGACGCGGACTATACAACTTTATAGTCTGCTGCTTAGCGTCGGTGCCTATTTGTGTAGCCATGCCGTCCGCCGAAAGCATCGACACCGTGACGGTCAACTGCTGCGGGAGGTTCTGAGTAATATTGAAAATGCACGTGTCGCCCTCGCGATGGAAGTCGTACGATACGTATGGCGTACGTATAGATGCACTATCCCACTCTGCCGGGAAACCAGGTTTTATTAGCAATTTGCCGTAGAGCGCTTGCGGAATGATGCCCCAAAGTCCGTTGATGATGGCACGAGCGCCCACACCAACCACGTCGCCAAAATCGCGGTAGCACTCGCCGCGAGCAGCATCGTAGAAACTTATCTGCCCAAAATTTGCGGGACTTGCGCCCATGTACATATTATCTATAATGTTAGCCTTGAGCAGGCGAAAACCTTCGTCGGGGCGGTTAGCTTCGAAATATGCAAGCGCCATATTGTAGACTTCGGCGCACGCCACGTTGTTGATGCTCCACGAGTAGGGCATCCAGTCGGAGGTGGAGATGGTGTAGAGCGTGTCGCGCGAAAGAAGTCCATGCGCCTCACCAACACAAACGACGGGAATGTGCGGAATGTTTCTATCTACATATTTGGTAGCTTCAAACTGTTGTGCCTCAGTGCCTACGCCACAATTTATCGGCGTATATATCGACCAAATGGCGGCATCAGCATGCGTGCGCTGCAAACCAAGCGCATCTCTATACTCAGCCCAATGCTGACCGTCGGCATCCCATAAATATTTATCGAGAGCCGCAGCTGTTTTCTGGGCTTCGGCGGCGTAATACGTAGCATCTTCGCCAATAATTTCGGCAATTCGAGCGGCAAGGCGCAGAGCTCGCAGGTTGTAAGCCGTAGAATGCGTCACCGCACCGCCAGAATAGTAGAGCGCATCGCTCGCCCAAATGCAGCAATAGGCATCGTATAGGCCGTCGTCGTCGGGGTCGAAGTTGCGCTTCTCCCACGCAAGATGGCGCACAAGCAGAGGCCAATAACGGCGCAGCGTGTCGGGTGTTGCATCATACTGGAAATGCCAAAGCAGCTCATCGACGAAGTTGAGGTTCATATCGTAGTGATGCATATTGTCGTGCCGATGCGGATAGCGACATATATAGCC
>JAEEGL012249692.1_pt1 | contig 26760 bp, 21 predicted proteins | sample 9134231 | NCBI WGS metagenome assembly JAEEGL01 (sample SAMN16246548, study PRJNA631951) | gut metagenome | biome: gut microbiome; feature: rumen; material: fiber-attached | host: Bos | place: Iran: Karaj | collected 2018-10 | reverse complement strand
GTATGCTTCACAAACATATACAAAATCAAAATAGTTGTCTGCATAATCTATATTAGTCATGCTTCCCAAGCGTTTTTCCTTAATAAAATCCACATTCATCATGACTTTTTCTGATAAATCAAACGCATAATAATCATTATCTGGGCAATCCACGTTGAGCTTTTTAAGGTATCTGCCTTTACCACATCCAACGTCACATATTGTCAAATGTCCCTTTTGATTTTCAGCTTCACTAATTAGATTCCTAATTAAAACATATCTGCCATCATTGTCATCTATATTATCCATAAATGTATGGGCTTGCTTTTCAAATTCCAATTTTTCCTTTAATGCCAATGCATCTAAGAAATACTTAACCGCCCAACTTATTTCTGCATCCGGGAAATAGTATGGTCTCTTCCGTCCTCTATAGATCTTTGCAATAACCCCTCTCGCCGGATAGCTTCCATACCATCCACCAGATTCATTCTGTAAATCAAGCGCATAATAAAACAACGAATTACCTTTTTCTAATTCGCCAAGCTTATACCACACAATAGCTAACTGAAAGCATCCCGTTGAACACACCCAAGGAACATCTTTAATCCCCGGTATAGCCCCCTTCGGAGTACGGTATTTCTCAAGCCTATTCATAGATTCCCGGCAGAGTTCAAGTTCTCCAAGATCATATAACCCTTCCATTACATAGGCATAAAAATGCGAAAGAAGGCTAAAATTTTTTATTTTATCCATCTTTTCTCTTTTGTAATAGTTCAGAATTTTATCTACAGCATCAATATATTCTGGTATATTAAATATATTACCTACATCTTTAATTGGAGACAGACAATAAATATGGATTAGTTCAGAACAAAAATCTTCGTTATCTCCCCAAGCATCTTTGCTAGGCGTTGTAAGTCTGCCGTCTGGTTGCATATTTGATAAAATCCAATTACATCCCTTTATGATATGCTCATCTACCTCAGGCATAATATTTCTGATAGACACAAGACCTTTTACAATCTGTGCCGAATCAAAAACGTAAGGATCCTTATCTCTGCTGTCAAACCAAGAACCATCTTCCTTCTGAATAGAGCATAAGTACTTAGCATAAGCTTTCGCTAAATCTCGCTCTCCCCACTGAAGCAACGAAGGAATATAGTAACCAGTAACTTCTGGATAAATATATGGTTCTTTAGAAGTTACCGTTATACCCTTCTCATCAATAGTATATTTTTCTATCCATTTAATTGCTCTTACAAAATACTCCACTTTATTTTTGCCCAATTAACAATCAACTCCTTTTTTTATTTAATATCTTTTTTGAACAGTATCATAATAATTTCATAATAATTTATTTCTTAAGAAATTTATCTATTTGATCGGCTTTTGCAATCGAAATCATCAACGGCCAAGATAAAAAAAGTGGTAAAACATACCTCGAAAAACTATATGGACTGATAAGTACTGTGACAATGGTCAATACAAACGGAATATATAATATTATTCTTTCTTTGTCTTTATTTCTACACGTTAGCGTAATACACAGAGACGGAATAATCATGCTATATGTCGATAAACAAAAAATAAAACTAATAAACGGAATGTTTGTCAAATCACTATATAGTTTTTCAAATCTTTCGCACAATTGAGGTGCAAAATTTGATATTTTCGAATACTCGCTGTAATATGATATTTTAGTGTATATTTCTATTTGCTTTACAGGCGCAACATACCCTCCCATCGTCCCCATCAAAGCGGTTAGATACATACTGGGATGTTTAAAACCTTTCATAAACCAAATCTTTAAATAATCTAACAAATCCTTCCTAGAACACTGACAATTATAATGACTCTTTACAGGATCAGTAATATAAAAATCAAAATCCTCCTCGATCCCATCTAAACTCATAACGCGGTTAATTTTTTTCTTCTCCCCTTCTGTATAAAAACTGTTATTTGTTTTGAGTAAATACGCAGTTTGTTGAAATGTTATTTGCAAATACTCTCTCGCACCGTATCCATTCAAAACATTGAAAGTGGGAAAAATAATTCTTGGAAGAACAAAAAAAGTAAGGATTATAGGCAATAAAACACTCGCTATTTTGTATTTTAGTTTTTTTTCTTTTGCAGGAATAAACAACGCCGATATAGAAGCAACTAGCGCTCCCGTATTTTTTGTAAGCGCCATAAACAAGCATAATATCAAAAAAAATCTATATTTTTTATTATCTTTATCACCTCTGCAAATAGATATAAATATAATAAGAAAAGGGATAAAACATAATGCATATAACGTATCTTTAACCGATAAAATCGCATATATCGGAACAAATGGTACTAATCCAAAAAAGAAATATACACTCTTACGCACAGATAGTTTAATACCAAATGTTTGCATGAAACAAGTAATAGAAGACAATTCTATTGAAAACAATAACATCTGAATAAAAGTAAAGAGCCCAAAAACAATGTTATTGTGTCCGATTGCATTACCAATTGCAATCACCGACGAATATACGAGCGTGTCAAATATAGGATGATGATTTGATAAGAACACATACTTATTCAGATTATTTGATTCAACCCATGTCGTTCCATTAAAGAAATCTTCAATTTGGAATATTGTATCCCATGAGGCGGTTCCAGGCCAAAACAATACATAATAAGGCATCCATAATACTATAAGCACAAGAAAACCTTTTATAATACTACTTCTATTCCATGATAGAATATTATCTTTTTCCTCGCTCTCCCCCTTGTTCGATATATCCAGTTCCGAAAAGATTTGCCAAGCAAAACGTATCACTATAATCGTAAGTATTGTTCTAAAAAGATCATATGCGAACATAAAAAAACTATTCGGTAATATTCGCTCATATAAAAAACCATTATATGCTACATTAATCAATACAGAAAAAATTATATAAAATATAAATTCAAATAAATTTTTCCTATTCATATATTTATATTTAGGAACATTTTTACTATTTATGAAATTCATATTATTACCAGAATTTGCATCTCTAATGCCTTACCGTCTGTCATCCACAAATTACACCAGCAGAAGTAAGTCTTCTCGCAACCTTTCTGTACAGTCGCGATTTTTTGATGCTCTGATGCAATTAAAACCATTTTGTGGTCAAGCCCAAATCAAAAATTAATTCTTTCATTTTTCTTAGTATCCAACATATATTCAGCAAGTTCATACATTCCTTTTTCAGGATATTCATAATAGAGCTGCTTCAATATCTGCTTTCTTTTTTCTATATATTTATCCTCTTTATAAGTTGCCCTTATACTATCTTCCAATTCTTCGCTTGTCTTCACACAGCATGCATACTCCCGTATAATTTCCTTATATTTGTTTTTCTCCTCGCTTGGAGAATACAAAAGAATCAATTTCATATCATTCTTTAAAAAAGGAACCTCTGTAGATGTTCCTGATACAGCATCGCATATAGCAATATCTCCCATACAAACAACTTCTTGAATAGAGAAGTTCCCTTCTAGTACAACATCTGAAATGTCTTTAACAATTTTTCTGTGTTCTTCTTCAGTGTCTAATCTGGAAGTACAGTGATGTATTTTTGTTACAATCAAGAAATCTTTTTTTATTTCCTTAAAAGCATTTGCATATGCATTTATTGAAGAGTAATAATCCCATGTCGGAAAATACAAAAGTATTGGTTTATTGTCAACATTGACATCGGCTATTATTTTTTTCTTTGAATCTAAATCATAAACAAATTTTCCATTCCCCCATACTGAATGCTTTGGATATCCAACTTTAATAATGTCTATAGATTTGTTCTTTGCTCGAACCTCTTGTTTGGAAATATCTCCGTGTACAAGTTTTAAGTCAAATTTATCAATAGTCCTTTCTGATTCCATATAGGCATACGTTGTCAAAGCTATACCGTAACTCAAATTCACTTTTTTATTTTTATATGCATCAATTAAATATTCATCTTGAGTTGTAAAAACAAAATCTGCGTCATAATCAGGGCATTCCTTGTAACGCAATCCGTTTACTTTCAGTATTTCTATAGCTTTCTTATAATCAAACCACGCACCTTCTTCTACTTTTTCAGCAACAAAGCAAGTATAAATACCCTTTTTTTCAAGATATCTATATAATGGTAAAAAATGATATATTTCAAATGAGTCTATCAAATAGAATTCCGCTTTAACCAGGTTAAAATGCTCTCTATACCACTCACGCTCCTGTTTAAGACCTATGATTTCTGCCTCATATTCCTTGTAAATATTTTTAGGTGATATTTTTTTGCCTAAAACTGACTTAAGCTTTGATACACTATTATTTATTAATTTGCCTAACATCATACCTCCGCTTTTGAGGCGTACTTTAATTTATGTGTCATAAGAGTATTAACATCCAACTAAAAAACTCAATCACACCACACCCCTAAGTGATGACTGAATCCAACATCATCCGGGAAACTTAAGTAGTCACCAAATCGGTATTCTAAAAATTGTCTTGCATTATTTGGAATCCAGCACTTTGCGTTTTCAAATTCAGCTTGTTGAAGAGGATAAATAGCTTCATATGGCAAAAAATCTTTGCAATTCTTCATAACATCATACGAATATGGCGTTACTATCCCCGTTGAAATTTTATTCCCGTTTGGATCAATCAAGTTACTATTTAGATTAAAATAATAATCTATATACTCAACGATATCTTTACAACCTCTTATGTCATTTTCAAACCTTTGTTTTTCATCTATTAATTCCTTAAAAGATATATCATTTTTATATGTATCCAAGATAAATATATCGATAATCACATATTCATATTTATCATTGTACTTGCATATATGTATTTCTCCATCATAATCTAATACTGCAAAGAAATCGTCCTGATGTGTTACTGCCCATTTTTTATACAACTCAATATTTTTTTCATTTTCTTCCGGCATAAACTGTTTCATATATAATAGGTTTCTTTCGCTAAAGTATTCTATTATTGAATAAAAATCCTCTCTCGATGCAAATAAATCTATATCATCATCCCAAGGGATAAAACCGCCATGCCTTACATACCCCAATAATGTTCCGTACGCTAGAAAAGGCTTTACCTCAAGCTCATCACAAATCATAGTCATAAAATCATTAAAAAAAACTGCCAAGCTCATTTGGCGTTCTCTCAAACTTCCTGTTGCCGGCTTACAATCAGATATATTAAAATGATTTTTAAAATATTGAATTTGCGCATTTTTACCTTCTATTTCCTCATATAGTGAAGATTTGCTAGCCAGCATATTTAATATTTTTCTTGTTGAACTCATACAGATTAATCCTTCAAATTCCAGTCAAGAATTTTTACATCATCCAACCTGATACTTCCCCAATATTGCCTTTCCCATACTCGGTACTCAGGGCCTTTACCATCTATTATTTCTATCATCATAGGCCGGGTTTCATCAACTGTGTAACTGTTTCTTGTATCAGTCAGATAATACGGTTGAAGTGATAAAGTGTAAAACCCCGGAACCAAATTATGTGTATCAAATCTCAAACGAGTCTTATATTCTCTTTCTTTTGTTGTGGATAGTATTTGAGATGATTCTGATAATCCTGCCGCCGAACCGTCTGCATATTTAACTGACATGCCAAAACGAATATCCATTTCTTCATTTGACATCCAATTTACTTCTAAATCGATTGGTTCAGTATTTTTATAAACAGTGCTTTTATGATTAAGAAATGTAACATCTTTTATAAATAATTTAGTACCTATTCGATCATTTACTCTCTTATAGTCCCTAAAATCATAATATGTTGCCATATCATCTTTATTAGATTCCATATACACATCAATAGCTTCTTCTACATCTCCATCAAAAATCAGTCTTCCCTTTTGCAGAACAATACATCGAGTACAAAGATTTCTTATGGTAGACATATTATGACTAACATAAAGAACGGTCCTTCCCCCAGCTGCCTCATCACCCATTTTCCCTAGGCATTTCTTTTGAAACTTCACGTCGCCAACAGCAAGAACTTCATCCATGACCATGATTTCTGCATCAAGGTGCGATGCTACTGCAAAAGCAAGTTTTACATACATTCCAGATGAATAACGTTTTACCGGAGTATCAATAAACTGCCTGCATTCGGAAAAGTCAATAATTGACTCCATCTTTTCATCAACCTCTTTTCTGGTCATGCCAAGGATAGCTCCATTCATATATATGTTTTCTCTGCCGGTTAGTTCACCGTGAAATCCGGTCCCAACTTCAAGCATTGAAGCTATTCGTCCATCAATCCATACATCTCCTTCCGTAGGTGCCGTCACCCTTGAAAGAATTTTTAGAAGAGTGGATTTACCCGCACCATTGCCACCGATAATGCCTACCGCTTCGCCTTTTTTTATTTCCATATTGATACCATCAAGCGCCCAGAAAGATTCTCCATAGTTCTCGGTCATTTGGCCAATTTTTTTATTGGGATCTTCTTTTCCGCGAATTCTAGCCCACCAAGATTGAATTTCCGCGTTTAGCGTCTGTCCGCCAATGGTTCCAAGCTTGTATTGTTTTCTCAAGTTTTCTATTTTTATTGCTGTATCTGACATTTCCTATACCGTATCCATAAATGTTTTTTCGACTTTGCTGAACAGAATAACTCCAAAAGTTAAAACAATCATTGTTACTATCCAACTGATTCCCCAGTAATTCCACGCTACTGTCTCTGTCCCAAGAATCACACTTCTAAAACACTCAATTATTGGTGTCATCGCATTTAACATATATATTGACAAATATTTTTGTGGAATAATTTCTGATGTATAAACAACAGGAGTAGCATACATCCAAAGTAATACTCCGAATCCCACAAGAATCGCAAGATCTCTGTACTTTGTAGTAAGAGCCGCTATAATAATCCCACACCCAAGTCCTAATAATCCCGCTTGAAAAATAAGAATCGGTACTAATAAAATAGACCATCCAAACTCAAATTTATACCCATTGAATTTGTAAATAATCAAAGAAAGTACTAACATCGCCAATTGTATTCCTAAATCCAACATGCCTGTAAGTACTGATGAAATCGGCATTACAAGCCTTGGGAAATAAACCTTTCCCATTATTGCCGAATTAGCTGTAAATGTATTCGCTGTCTGCGTGAGGCTTGTTGCAAAGAATGTCCACAGTGCATTACTGCAAAGGTAAAATACAAAGTGCGGAACACCACTAGTTGAGAGTCCTGCCAAATTGCCAAATATAAATGCATAAAGAGTAACTGTTATAAGAGGATTAAAAATCAACCATAACGGGCCAAGTATTGTCTGCTTATATCGGGTCGAATAGTTTCTTTTAAATAAAAGCCAGATTAGGTCTCTGTATTGAACTAATTCTTTTAAATTTATATCAAACCATCCTGTCTTGGCCTTAATATGTGTTGTGTATTGCTCCATGTTTTAGTAACTAATTCCTTTCGAATCCCAAAGCATCTTATAAATTCTATGCTTCTAATTATTTCCGGTATGTATTTTTATTGTTTCATGCCACCAAATCAACCAAATTCTTCTAATTATATCAAATACATACTATACTGTAAAATTATGACTCTAGTAAACTACTGGTCAAAAGAAAAAAACTCTCATACGAAAAGATAAGCCAACAGATTAAACTATAAGATTATTGTATACTGAAATAAGTTTATCAATTATAGATTCTCTATCATGTCTTTCCAAAGCACGAATACGAGCATTATTTCCCATTTGAACAGCTTGTTCATTGTTTTCAAAAATTTGGCAAACCGCATCAGCAAGCATATAATAGGCATCGCTTTGATACAACAATCCTTCCTTTTCATGAACAAGAAGAGATTTAACGCCACCAACATCAGCGGCCACCACAGGAACTCCAAGCATCATCGCTTCGCATATCGAATTAGAGGAATTCTCTATCGACGATGCACAAACAAATACATTAGCGTTTAAATATTGCTTCACCATTTCTTGCGCATTTAACTTTCCAAGCCAAATGATATTTTCTTCAAGGTTATTCTTCCTAATTAAACCATATATATATTTTGTATAGGACCTAATTTTTATCCTTTTCGATATAGTTTCAGGCTTAGGATTATCTCCCAATACTTTTACCTTAACATCCGGGTATTTCTTCTTAATTATTCCAAGAGCCATAACCATATGGTGAAATCCTTTTAATGGATAATTTGCCTGACTAAAAAATACTGTATTCTTTTCACATTCATCAAGTCTCCATTCTCTTGAATTATAAAATTTCTCTCTGAGTATTTCATTCACTTTATAATAGTTTATTTTTTCATTGATTTGCTTAACACAAGCATAATCCCAATCGGTTCTGCCAATGCAATTCCTTACTTGCTTAAGAACCTTTATTTCGTTCTTTCCGTTTTTCTCCATATCTTTTTTTGATTGATAAATATTGTGAACTAAATATTCTATCGGAGTTCTATGATAGATAACCCTGAAAGGAATATTCGCATAATAATGTGTAGGAATCACTGAAACCAAGCCCTGAATTGATACAATCGCCCTTTCTTTTTCAGGAAAGTGTTCAATAAATCTAAGTGAATGTATATATTCTGTTCCCCAAATATGAAGAACATCCGGTTTGACATAATCCAGAATTGATGAAACTCTACGTACAAAATCATTTCTTGTATTATCAAACGAAAAGAAAGTAATATTATCCACCAATTTATTATAATATTCTCTGGAAGTATTACATGCAATGAATAATTCTATTTCTTTCGTTTTAGATAAAAGTTCCGCGGTATGTTCGAGCCAGCCTCCTATAACAATTTCATCTCCGAATTCTTTGGCAATAGTATTTATTTCAACATTCGTTATCCATAAGACTTTCATTTTTCCCTCTGCATACACAGTTATCAATCATTTATCCTTTTAATACTCTCTCAATTTGCTGCACGCAATATTGAGGTGTGCATTCTTCAAAAATACTTGTAATATTGTTTTCATCAACGATTTGATTGTCTAAATTATTCAAAAAAGAAATAAGCAATTCTTTTGCTTCTGTTTTTTTAACATCTTCCTCTTTAATACTTAATGCAAGCGTATATTTATCTAGATATTTCAAAGTCGGATCATTATCATTAACATATACATTTAATATTGGTTTTCCTAAAGATATATAATCAAAAATTTTACTTGGAACCTGATTGTCTATTCTATTGCCAACATTAACTAAAACATCTGCCTGTTTCATGTAAGACAAACATTCTTCAATTGTTTTCTTCCCATGACAAATAATTGATAATTCTTTTTGTTCTTTAGTTAATATACTAGAATCTGTCCCTACAAATTCAAGCACCGCTTCGTTTTTCACCAATAACGGTGTGATTAAATCTATTGTAGCCTTTGGATCGCGAACTCCTTGATAAAAGCTTCCAAGAAAAATGAAGCGCAAAGGATTATTATGTTCGTATTTTTCAACTTTGGGAACTATCAACGGAAACTCAATCACCATCATTTTTTGTTGATATTTTTCAAAATCTTTGTACTCATCAAAAATAATTGAAGTTGTAAAAACACATTTGGCAAGATTAAATAAATCAAACTCAAATTTTTCCCGATTTTTCATTGATTCAGGCAATAATACTTTGTTCGTTCTGCAGGGATCGACCTGATATAAGATGAAAGGGGTATTATATCGCTTGCAGTATTTATATACAGCTGCCGTGGCATCATATCTGCCGGAAATCGATATGATATAATCATATCTGTCTGCTTTAATCCTTTTTAATGCTTTATAAAATGAATTTTTCGTAGGGATATCTATAAATGCGCTTTTAATCACTCTATGCTCATAATGATGAAATGCTCTTTGAACTCCTCCGTTAAGGAATACAAAAAAATGTTTTCGTGCTAATTGAATAAAATCACTTCTATCAACTAAAGTAGGCGAAAACACTTTATATACATCACTATTATGGAATTTAATTTTCTTATTTTCACAGAAAGATTTTTGGGCTGCCAGTATATCTACACGAAAACAATCACTCATCTTTCCATCTAAGATAAGTTTCTTAAAAATATTTGTGCATGTTCCTTCGTCAGGAAACGCATTCGTGGTAACTAATAATACTTTCATAACAGCCTCAAAAACACTTTATTCGACCATTAATATGGATTCGAACACTTTTGTCAGTCTTTCAGATACTTCTCTCGAGGAAAATCTGTTCAGCACTTCATCGCGCATTAATTCTTTGTCGTAATTGTATTTATGTTCAAAAATAGCCTTCAATCCATCCGCAATTCCTTGAACATCTTCAATATCCACAAGTATGCCGTTTCTATCATTTACAAATTCTTCAGGTCCTCCGCAACGAGTCGCAACCACCGGAGTTCCTGTTGAAATAGCTTCCGTATAAACAACACCGAATGTCTCGCCCCTACTTGCTAAGACAAATACATCACTGTCTCCCAAAACCTCATTAAACTCTTTTCTTGTGTATTTTCCCCAAAATGTTACACAATCCTTTAATCCCAAACTCAACGCCATTTGTTCCAGATTAGTTCTTTCCGCGCCATCACCCATAATTACCAGATGTGAATCAAAACCTTGGTCAATCATCTGTTTTAAAGCTCGTATAGTAATATCAAATCCTTTTCCATAGTTTAAATATCCGGCAGTAACTATTTTAAATCCATCATGTCTCTCGTTGCATATATTAAACGTCGAGAAATCAACAATATTAGGGATTACAATCGTGTCTATACCAAGTAATTCTTCTATTCTTTTTGAAAGAGATGAGCTAACGGCTACAATTGCTTTTGATTGAACATATACTTTTCTGAGTTTCTTTATATACTTGGACTCTGAAGATTCCAAATTAAGCGCTGACGAATGTTCGGTAATAACATAAGGAATATTCTCCTTGACACATATTGGGGATATTGCCATAGCTGTCTCGCCAAAATGAACATGAACTAAATCGGGTTTTTTATATTTTTTAATTATTTTTTTAAGGATTATTGCAAATGCCTCTCGCTGAATCAATAATTTTAAATCGGGGAAAATAGGTCCAAGCGGAAAATTGTACTCAAATACAGGAATATCATCTTTTTTGTGTTCAAAAAAGCCCATCTTTCGACATCTTCTGATTGATCTCATATCCAAAGCAATGAAGATAATATCGTGTCCATATTCTTTTAATGCTTTTGCCTGGTCAAATTGGAAATTCCCGTTAGTAGAATATTTTTCACTTGGACATCCATATGACACTTCTAAAATAAACATTTTAAGTATCCGCCATTATTATCATTTTTGTATTAACATCAAAAAACTAATATTCTCAGCTTCATTTTGATAGACGCCAGCAAATATTTTTACAATAATCATTTGTAAACATAACTCAAAACATTGCCTTTTTTATCAACAGTCCCAATTTTCACAGCAGGAACTCCCGCCATCAATGTGTATGGCTCAACATCTTTTGTCACAACTGCTCCCGCAGCTATCATTGCATATTCACCAATTATATGTCCACATACTATTGTAGCATTTGCACCAATAGTTGCTCCTCGTTTAACAACGGTTTTTTGATGTCCTTCTTTACCCTTTGGATACTCGGCTCTAGGTGTTAAATCATTTGTAAATACACAAGATGGCCCGCAAAAAACACCATCTTCCAATTCAACGCCTTCATATACAGATACGTTATTCATCACTTTACAATTATTTCCGATTATTGATCCATCAGAAATAAACACGTTTTGACCTATTAAACAATTATCCCCAATAATTGCACCTTTTTGAATATGACAAAAATACCAGATTTTTGTTCCTTCTCCAATTTTTACTCCATCTTCAACGTAACTGCTTTCATGAATAAAAAAACTCATTATTTAAATCTTCCTTTAAATTCTAAAGTACTGCATTCTTTTAGTGGTAATTTAACACTTTGTCCTGTCGCTGAAGCCTTATAAATCGCTAGAACTAATTCCAAGGCTCTCTTTCCAGCTTCGCCATTAACATAAGGTTCTCTATCCTCTTGGATAGCGGAAATCATATCTTTATACAGTTTTGTATGTCCGAACCCATACACATTAGGAGGAGCTTCATGGCATTCTTTTTTAACTTCTTCCGGATCCTCCAAATAATCCGAGAAACGCCACTCTTCAATAATATTAACAGCTTCGCCTCCTGCCTTAACTGTGCCCTTCTCGCCGAATATACATAACGTCTCTTCCAGATTCTTCGGATAAATATTTGTCGTTCCTTCTACAATTCCATAACTGCCATTAGCAAATTTAATAAGAGCAAGTCCTAAGTCTTCCGCTTCAATATAATCGTGAATCAATCTATCTGTCATCCCGACCACTTCAACAACCTCATCGCCCATCATCCAACGAAGTAAATCTATATCGTGAATGCACTGATTCATAAGTGCTCCGCCATCTTCTTCCCAAGTTCCTCTCCAGGAAGCTCTGTGATAGTATTCATAGTCTCTTGCCCACCTTATCTGCGCAGTTCCATATAACAGTTTTCCAAATCTCTTTTTTTCTACTGCTGATCTTATCTTTTGTACTGCATTATTAAACCTATTTTGATGGCAAGCACAAACTTTTTTATTATGTTCTTTTCCTGCCTGAATTATTCTATCTGCCTCTTGAATCGAAAGAGCAATCGGTTTTTCGATAATAACATTGCTGCCCTCTTGAATACAATCGATAGCAATTTGTGCATGTTTGCCGCTTTCAGTTGCAATGGCAACAAGTTCCGGTTTTTCTATGCTTAGCATTTCTTTATAATCGGTATATCTGTTAGCACTTTTCGCATTATCAAATCTCAAAGCATGTGTTTCCATCTTGGTTTCATCCAAGTCACACATGGCAACCATCTCGAGTCCATTATTTTGAGCCGCCACTACATGATTCGGAGATATTCTTCCACATCCTATTAGAGCATATTTCATCTATCTTCTTCCTCCATATCTTAACACAACATTTATAACTTTATCTTGGTCCTCTGTAGACAAAAAAGGCGAAAAGGGTAATCCCAAATTGCATTCTCCGTACTTAACCGCATTTTCTAATTTCTCTCCATATATTTCTATATCACGAAATACAGGTAAATTATGCAACGCGTTCGGATAATATACTATAGACGGAATGCTATTATCTGAAAGATACTGTTTTAACTCATCCCTTTCTTTTTTATTATCTGTACATATAACAAATTGGGCATATGAACTCATATTATCGCAACTGATTTCCTGCATGCGAAAACGATTATTAAATGCCTCTCTATACCTTTGAGCAACCATCTGTCGCTTTTTCATTTCATCAGATAAATATTTAAGTTTTATCGAAAGAACAGCAGCTTGAACCGTATCTAATCTCGAATTTAAGCCTAAGCGAATATTATCATATTTTGTTTTCCCTTTTCCATGTACTCTAAGAGACAATATAGTATTAAGAATCTCTCTATCATCTGTAAATACTGCTCCTCCATCTCCATAGCATCCTAATGGCTTAGACGGAAAAAAAGATGTCGCTGAAACATCTCCCAACGAACCACACATATTCCCCTTGTAAGAAGAACCTGTTGCCTGAGCAGCATCCTCTATCAACAATAAATTGTACTTTTTCGCTATAAACAATAATTCGTCATAATCAGCCGGATTTCCAAGGAAGTCAACTGCTACTATAGCTTTTGGTTTCAATTTTCCTTCATTTAAAACATTACATATTTGTCTTTCCAAACTTTCAACAGATATATTAAATGTCGAAGGATTTATATCACAAAAAACCGGAACTGCACCCATTAAGCAAGCCGGTTCTATCGAAGCAATAAATGTCATATCCGGGCAGAAAATTGCATCCCCTCGTCCTATATCATATGCCATATATATTAAATGCAAAGCATCCGTCCCACTTCCGCACCCAATCGAATGATTCACTCCCACATATTCAGCAAGGTTTCTTTCAAATAACTCTACCTCCTTGCCTAGAATAAAATTAGCATTCGTCATGCATTCAATTACATTTTTATCTATTTCCTCTTTATATCTAGAATATTGACTTTTTAAATCTATGTATTCCATCTAAATCACCATCTACAACGATTCTAAAATGCGCTTTGCCTGACCTGAGTAATCTAATACTCGCTTGGCATAGTCAAAAGCTTCTCTTTTGAAAACCTCCAAAACGGCAGGATTATTAGCCAACATGTTGATACGCCCTTCCAATTCGTCCGAAGACTCAACATAACAATTATCGTTCAACCCCATGCCAGTATAATTTTCATATGGGTATATCAACACTCCACATCTACAACACATAGAACTTTGTACCGTAGCCGACTGATCACCTGGCAAACAATAAACATCCCCCGAACACAAGTATTTTGTAAGTTCATCACCGCTTTTCCATCCAAGCCACGAAATACGTGAATCGCATGTGGAATTCTCCAAAGCCTCAAGAACCTCGTTTTCCGCAGACCCTACTATTGTAAGATGAATATTTCTAGCATCTATTTTTTTAAAAGCCTCAAGTAATTCTATCGTCTTTTTCTCTGGATACAGTTTTCCGGAATGAATAATATTGATTATTTCATTATCAATATTTAATTCATCCCTCTTCTCTTTTCGATTTGCTTCGTATTCTTCATCTGATAAGATAATTCCTCCTAACGGCAATAACGCTAGTTTCTCTTCATCTAATCCGTAAACCCGAATATTATAGTCTCTGGTTTCCGGAGATATGCAATATACTTTTTGAGCATATGAATAAGCTTTCTTCACATATTTCTTATAAAATACTCTATGCAAAATATTCTTTGACAACCAACTATTAGCACTATTCAAATAATCTGCATGACTGTCTACTATAAACTTTACATGCGGATTGTCATCCAAATATTTGCAAATTTCGGATACAATTGCAGTTTGCATACCATGCAGCATTATCAAATCTGGTTTTTCAATGCTCAGTTTTTTATATATCCCGCGGCAGAGCCTTATCTTACTGGTAATAAATTCATTTATTACCCTTACGTATTCTATTCTTTGAACAACAACACCATCCGGTAACATTACACGTTGCTCACCAACATTATTTAGTTTTCCATTAGACCACTCATAAGTTGACGCCCAGAAAGAAACATCATGTCCTAATTTTGCTTGTTCTGAAGGCAAAATGTTCTCTTGATATGTAGCACCTACCGTATACGGGGCAGTCAAATCCATATGTATTATTTTCATTTGCTCACCAATACAATTCAACAATCATTTTATCCAATATAAATCATAAGTATGTCTTAACCTTTTTAACGGAGAAACATACTTATGATAAATCTTCAAAAAAATATTTTTTGTGACAACTCTCTTTTTTCTCGTAAGTATTATATCATATTTCTGCTCAACATATTTTCTATTAATCATCAACATCTCAATATATTCATCATACACGAGTTGATGAAGTCTTTTAGACTTCGTGTAAGATGGCGCAAATAAAATGTGCTTCGTAACAAAAGAAACACTTTCAAAATGATAGATAACAACTGGGTATTCCTTTCCGGATTTCTTTTCTACTACGATGGGAACTCCATCACTTTCTCTGTCGTAATCCAACAATGTTATGTTCCATGGAGCCATACCTACTCCGCAATGATCACAAATCATTACACCGCTAAACATTTCTGGAAATACATTTAAATATTTTTGATCACCATACCATTCCGTTGTTCCCGGAACGGCATAATAGCACCATTCCAAGCATCTATCGGCCCACCAGGAAAGCGCCTTGTATCCATTCTCATCTTTAACAAAAGTATTGAATTCTACACAATACACACCCCTCAAATTATATGCTTCTCTTTCTTTTTCCTCAGTTTCATATCTATGTGGGACAATAATAATTGAACATTTATTGATCCTCATCTCATCAAAAACAGGTTGAGGAGAAGAAAAAAATGCCATATCAGCATCTATATAAGTGCAAATGCTTTCATCATAATTATCAAGCACATACTTTATAATCCAAGGAGAACACGTCCAACAATACTCTGCGCGCGTTCTCTCCTTTTTTACGTTTAACAATTCCGGTGTTTCAAATTCTTTTAATGAAATTGGAATCAAGTGTTCATAATTCTCCGATTTCAAGATTTCGTAACATTTTTCATCAAACGCAAAAACATACAAACGGAATTCACCAATACACTTTTCCATAGATTTGTATAATGTGATTCCTTTGTCTAAATAATTTGAATCAAATAATGTACAAAAAACGCAATCCATTTATTCTCCTTAAAAGGATTTACAGTTAATTTTTCAGATTTTCTCGAACACTATGCATATTGCTATATCGATATGAAGCAATACAATCTCTAAGACAAAAGCATATCTCTGATGTACTTTTGTCGTATATTAATCGCTGATATTAAAAGGACAAAGGGAACAGTTAAAACGGTCAAGTGCAAACATAACTAAAATGGTTTTATAAAAATATATGAAACCAAAAAGGTAATAAAAATGTATACAAATGCTATTAAAACACATCCACAAACTGTAATTAGCATCCGGTCTTAACTTTCATTTTTTACTGTTTGCTTGAAATTATTGTCTCTGAATATCTTCACAGGAATCAGACTCAACATCCACGATACAAATAAACTCAAAGTAAAAATTATAAAACAATCTAGAAATGAGCCTCTCTTCATAATATTTGACAAGATTGAAGCATACAATACTCTTCCAACCAATCTATGAATAAAATAAATTGAGTAAGTATATTTTTACTTACTTTAATGTACTATCATTAAATCCTTCCGTGCTCTCTTTTAAGAAAAGAATTTTCAGAGTTTCAAAAACTATTTGCACATCCATAACCAGCGAATAGTTCGCAATGTAGTGAAGATCAAGCTTTAATTTATCTAACGCATGGGTATTATATTTTCCATACACCTGAGCATAGCCGGTGAGACCACCTTTTACCTTGTGTCTAAGTGAAAACTCTGGAATTTCAGCCGTGTACTTTTCAACATGTTCCCATCTTTCAGGACGTGGCCCAACAATACTCATATCACCTCTAATTATATTAATTAGCTGCGGCAATTCGTCCACCCTGCAAGCTCTGATAATTCTTCCAACCTTAGTAATTCTGTCATCTTTTTCTCCTGCAGGATGGGGCTTTCCATCTTTCTCAGCATCCACTACCATTGAACGAAACTTGAGTATCATAAAATGCTTATCATTAAGAGTTACCCTTTCCTGACGATAAAAAACAGGTCCTCCATCTTCGATTTTGATTGCAATTGCTGTGATTAAAAATATAGGGCTCAATACTACCAATGCAATAATGCTCAAAACCAAATCCAATATTCTTTTCACGGTTTTTTGCCACCCACGCATTCCGTTATTTCTGCAGAGAAATAACGGAGTATCAACCAAATTAAGATCCTCTGAAGCTTTTAATAAAATATCAGAAATTTTTGGAACAACATATACCCTCTTGTTCATTCTAAAACAAGATTTTATTATTTGATTTTTGTTTATCGCAGGAATATCATTTATTAAAACTGCTTCACTCTGTTCAATGCATTTTTCTATTTCTTCCAATGGTGTCTCACAAGAAATAGTCTTTTCTACATGATATTTGTATCTTATTCCATTGATTTTATAAGTCAGTTCATGTTCATCTCTACCAACAATTTCCAGTAACTTGATTGGTGGAATGATAACACGATACAAGCTCGTTAAGATTATTAGCAATAAAGCCAAAACAATAGATTGTACTAGCGCCAAAAGAAGATATCTCCATGCAAACTGAAGGCCAAATCTAAACTGTCCTGTAATGGCCATGGAAACAAATATCTCAATAAAATCGGTAGCAAAAACTGCAAGTGCTACGCTGGCCGATATTTTTGATTTTCTTTCTACTCCTATCTTATATGCGCCCATAAAGCGGCAGAATATGAAGAAAATCACCGCATAAGCTCCTGCAGCCATAGCTAAATTGGCTATACCCAACAAATGACCTGTCTGGTTATTAACGGAGACAAACATATACCAAACTATTTCAAACGAAACAGTTGCAAGCAGAGTCAAAAGCATAGAACTCACAAACCTATAAAAATATCTTAATCCGGATTTTCTTTCCAAAGTTTAATCCTCACCAATCCTTCACTATCAAAATCACTCTGCCCTCACTATATGCCAGTGTGGAGGGATAATATCTATCGGCTTATTGTCAAAAAACCATTTTTCAGGTGCGACTATAATCTTATTCTCATTTTCTCTCAATCTAGCAGCCCACCAATGATAAGTTGAATTGATTATTATGGAATGTTTGCACTCACTCATAATAATGAAATCTTCAAAGTCATCTATTATATCAGCTTTCTCACGATATTTAACATTAAAACCGGAAAAATCAAGGTTTTCCTTAACCCAAGCAATATCGTTCGAGAAAACATAAAATACAGGATTTTCAACTAATGATGAAATATGTCTCATTGCATTTTGATAATACTCATTTCCAAACGAACCGTAATGCTTTTTTTCTGAAGCATAATCACCTTTTCTAACCCCAACAAATACAGAATTAACGCCTTTGACTTCGTCAATCATTTTTGTTGTTGAATCATGTAAATCATAGTTCGGAACGAATTCCTGTCTTATTTCATCTATTACTTCATCAACATATTTCCATGACTGCCAGTATCCATCAAAGAACAAAAACTTCTGAATCTTTGAAGGATCTATATACGCTCTATTTTTTTCTAAATAATAATTTCTATTAAATATATTTTCCGCAATTAATTTATATTTGTACTTTAACGAATAGATGCTGTCATTATGATTAAATAGACATATATCATCCAATTCCTTCCTTGTGGCCGTAGGAAGAGATACATTCATCTTGAGAATTCTAGGTTTTCTTATGTTGTCATCTATGTTTGAATTATATGACGACAAATCAATTTTAATATTCTCATTTGATTCTTTTTTTAATAAATATGCGTACGAATACTGAAATAACTGATTACCCAGTCCACCTTTAAGTTTTACAATTTTCATTTTTTTGCTGCGTTCCTACATTTAATACGACCAAATAATATATGTACAACTTCATTAATTTCAGAAATGCGTAAAAATTTTAGTATAAATATATAAATGATAAAGCCTAGCAAAAATAATACAAGTTTTATAACTGATGAAACACAACTATACTCAACTATAGCCCAGCAAAAAGCGCCAAGTAAACCAGCGAATGGTAAGCATTTCAACAGTGTTATTAAATGATATCTTATGGGATAATTATTTATATACTTTTTCAAAAACAAATAATTAATCAACAAACCTACCACAGATGACAGACAAGTTCCTAATGTGACACCAATGATTCCCCAAATACGTGAAAGCACAATACTCAAAAAGACGTTCATCAAAATGGAAATCACACAAGATATTAGTGTCTTCTTGGTTTCCCTAAAAGCATATAAAGTGGTTGAGAACAATCCTCCTATTGCAATAAAACAAAACCCAAAAGAATACCCAACCAGCGCTCTAGATGTCAATTTAACCGCTTCTTCCGAAAAGTTTCCTCTAAAATACACGATTTTAACAATATCTTTTGCTCCAAAAAAAACAATTATAGATATCGCTAACAATACACAAATAAGGAAATTGTTTGCCTTGCTCAATTTTTCTTTTATATTTGATAATCGATTAAAGGCGACTTCCTCAGAAAAATCCGCTAGCAAAACATTGGTTACTCCTGCAACCATTACCCCTGTAACGAACTGATTTAAGGTCTGACTGTAATATAGCGACGAAGTAGCTCCATCTCCTAAGCCGGTGGTAATTGCCTTGTCTATCAACTCATTTATATGAATAACGGAATTCCCTATCAGCAATGGAAGCATAGTTAGGGCTGTTTCTTTTAGTCCAGGAACATTTTTTATGCTTACAAGTGCAAATCTATGATATCGAGATGCATTGCAGATCAACAATATAGAAAAGCCAAGGCATGCAAGCAACTGTGCAACCAAAAGAGCATTGATCCCAAATAATTTTGAAAAGAAAACACAGGCCAAAATGCTCGCAATACTATAAACAAATGTCTCTGTTCTTGGTACAAAAAATGATTTATTAGAATCTAAAACAGATGTTGTTGTAAACTGAACGCATAGAATTAGCAAACACGGGGACAAAATTCTAATATATCTTGTGATTGTAGCCAACTGTTCTGCATCGCATCCCGGTGCAATCATTTTCGAAAGCCAAGGAGCAAATAATACTATCAAAAGAACTAATACTATTAAAACCGGAAAACTAATTTCAATTAACGAATTTATTAATTTCGCTGAATTGTCATTTCCTTCATCAACTCTAATCTTGGTATATGTTGCTATTGTAGAAATAGTTAATGCTCCTACAGCGGCAGATATTAATCCGATAATAAATCCATATGCAATATAGTAACTATCAGTTTCCGGAGTTGCTCCATAATAATACGCAGTTACTGATTGTTTTAAAAAAGATAATATTTTAAAAAATACAATCATTGCCGATAAGGAAACGACATTTTTGATTGTGTCCTTCTTCTTTTCGCCCATTTCTTAAATCATATATAATAGTTTCGATTCCTTAATCATTTTCTGTTGCCGGTCTTTTAAAAAACAATTTCTTTATAGTACCATGAAAAATATTGTTAATTGTCAAAACTACTGATGTGAATTTATTCTTTCCCAAACCATCTTTAAACAATATGTAATGCCATTTTATAAGTTTTATCTTTTTGACACTAGATATTGATCCGGATCTTTTGGTGTAATATGCCATACACTTAGGAATTCTGTATGCATCTGCTTTTTCGATTATTTTTAGCCACATAGCATAATCGTTGTTCTTTTTCAAATCAGCTATCTGTAATAATCCTATTTTTCCACGATTATACATAACAGTAGAAGTAAAGAAATAGCAATAATTATACATGCGTCTTTTATTAACTTTGTTTGGAGCTATACAAACATACGAAAGCGGCTGGCCGTTACTTATAACTCTGTAATCATGAAAAGAAAAATCAATATTCTTTTCCGTCATATATTGTATTTGAGTTTCCAGTTTTTCAGGCTTCCATATATCATCTGAATCAAGAAAAGCTATCCATTTTCCTTTAGCCTCTCTCAGGCCATAATTACGAGAAATTGCAGCCCCGGAATTTTTTTGATTTTTTAAAACTCTAATTCTGGCATCTTTAAATTGTTCTACAGTTTCAATCGTATTGTCTGTAGAACAGTCATCAATAAAAAGTAATTCCCAATTATTGTATGTCTGTCCGATTACCGATTGGATTGAAGCCACTATATAGTTAGCCGAATTATAAGCAGGCATTATTATTGATACTAGCTCTTCTTCATCTGAATCAGTTCTTCCGCCCATTCTTTTGCTCTTTCATATTCGTCTTTTGTTATCTTTTTATTCATCAAAAGATAATCACCAAAATCATATGTAACATCAGTTTCTGAAGAATCCGCTTTTCCAAATAAGCCTTTAATGAAACCTGTCGCCGTTTTTAAAACAATCCTAAAATCATTTATAAATGTTACATTTTCTATGTATTTTAAATCCCATTCGAATTTTTCTTCCCATGAGATAGCATTTCTTCCCATCACTTGAGCCAAACCAGTCAAACCCGGACGAGCTGTATGTCTCATCCTTATTGTATCATCCATATAAACCAAATCTTTAACCAGTTGAGGTCTGGGACCCACAAAACTCATTTCGCCCTTTAATATATTGAATAATTCGGGCAATTCGTCCAAACTTGTGGATCTAAGAAAACGTCCAAATTTGCCAAGTCTTTTTTCATCTGGCAATAATCGTCCTTTAGAATCCGTTTCGTCGGACATGGTTCGAAATTTCATTAGAAGAAATATTCTTTCTTTCCCTGTATGCGAATCGATTAGTCCCGGACGAGGTTGCTTGAAAAGCACCGGCTTTCCCATTTTAATACGAACCAATAGCGACACAAAAAGTAATATCCACCAACAAAGTATTAGTAGAGAAAGTGAGACTAATACATCCAAAAATCGTTTTATATGTTTTTCATAAAATGTAATTTTTCTGTTATACATTTTTATAATCTAAATAATCAAAAGTATAGTCTAATTGAAAAAGCTTGTTACTTACCCATATAAAAGTTTTCTATACAATAATTTGTAGCATCAATATAATACTGATTCTGTATTTTATTGGGTATTTTTCCTGTCGACACTTTACCCTTATTTTTAATAACTATCTCAGGAGCATAAATTATCTTTAAATTATGTTTAATGCACTGCTCACCAACATAAGGTTCTTCACCATACAAAAATAATGGTAGATTAATATCAGCTCCACTTACAAAATAAAACCTAGAAAAGATAAAACATGCGCCATAAGTCTCATACATTTCAGTATTTGAAGGATAACTCTCTCTTTTTTTATTCTTCTTTTTATATGCTTTTCTGAAAATATCAACAATCCACTGAAGATGTGTATGCTCTAAATACAGAAGTCTCCTTTTCATCTGCGAAAGAGTCAGTTTTTCGACCTTGTACGGATTTAAATCTAGCTTATTGTCTAATATAGAGGGAGAAATAACTCCGACATCGGTTCTGACTCTTTTTAAAATCTCGCCAATGAAGCCTTCTGAAGCGAATTGAATATCCACATTTGATACCACTAAAAAGTCATACTCCAATTTATTATCCTTTATAAACTCTATTCCTTGCCTGGCTCCTCCAAAATAACCTAAATTCTCATTAGGATTAATATACTCAAGAAAATCTCCTATATTGTTTATCTTTGATTCCAGTTCGGAATCCGTTTTTTCAGCAGAAGTATCTACAACAACAATCTTATATTTGTATTCGCCTGCATAGGCTTTAATACTTTTTATCCAATTGAGTGTTTCTTCGGTCGAATCATAGTTCACACCGATGAATATTCCGTCATACTTCATACAAATCAATCTATATTACAAATCACCATTAGGGTATTCTAAAAAACTAGTCCCTTCTAAATAAATCTCTAGAGTATACTTTTTCTTTGACATCATCAAGAATGGAATCGTATCTGTTAGCAATAATTGCATCGGACACATTTTTAAATGATTCTATATCATTGATTACTTCGCTTCCAAAGAATGTACTTCCGTTCTCAAGAGTGGGCTCGTATATTACTACAGTTGCGCCTTATGCTTTTATTCGCTTCATTACTCCCTGAATACTACTCTGCCTAAAGTTATCGCTATTCACTTTCATAGTAAGTCGATATACGCCAACTACAACTTTCTTTTCTTTGCTTATATCAAAGCCAGTTTCATCAGAATAGGAATAATAGCCTGCTTTTTTCAGCACTCTATCGGCTATGAAATCTTTTCGTGTTCGATTGCTCTCGACTATTGCCTCAATCAAGTTTTCCGGAACATCCTGATAATTGGCCAATAACTGTTTGGTATCCTTAGGTAAGCAATATCCACCATACCCAAAACTGGGATTGTTATAATAGTCACCTATTCTAGGATCAAGACTTACTCCCTTGATAATATCCGATGTTGAGAGGCCCTTCATCTCGGCATAAGTATCCAGTTCGTTAAAATAACTTACTCTGAGCGCTAGATATGTATTGGCAAAAAGCTTTACTGCTTCTGCCTCTGTGAGCCCCATCTGCAATACTTCTATGTCTTTTTTTTCAGCACCTTCTACCAAAAGTTTAGCAAACTGCTCTGCTGATGAGCGCATACCATCATCACTTCCAATGACTATTCTGCTAGGATACAGATTGTCATACAAAGCCTTTCCTTCGCGTAAAAACTCCGGAGAAAAAATAATTCTATCAGTATTATACTGTTGACTAATCCTTTTGGAATAACCTACAGGAATCGTACTTTTAATAACTATCGCAGCACGTTCTGAACTATCGAGAACCTGTTCGATTACGCTTTCTACAGCTGAGCAGTCAAAAAAATTCTTTTCCGGATCATAATTCGTAGGAGTTGCTATTACAACATAATCCGAATCCATATATGCAGATTTCGCGTCAAGAGTAGCTTTAAGATCTAGTTTTCTATTTCCTTCATGAGCTTCCGATAGATAGGATTCTATCAAATCATCTTTAATGGGAGATTGACCATTATTTATCTTTTCAACTCTTTCAGAAACTATATCAACAGCGGTAACCGAGTTATGTTGTGCCAATAATACGGCCATCGACATTCCGACATATCCTGTTCCCACAACTGTTATTTTCATTTTCTATAACTCCTTATTTTTCGAGCTATTCTCTAATTAAAACAAGCTCTTATAGCTTCGATAATCTTTTTTTGTTGGTTGATTGTCATCTTATTATCACTCGGCAAACATACTCCTCTTGCAAATATGTCTGCGCCTACACTCATCAATCCTTCATCATTCAATCCGATATAATTGCCATCAACCGTTACACAATTGTTTTTGCCGAATATCGGTTGCATATGCATGGGCTTCCAAATTGGTCTTCCTTCAGCGTTAATGCTTGCTATTACCTTTAGTAATTCCGTCGGACAACTCTTGCCTCGCTCTTCAATATACGAAACAGAAGAGTCCCCTCTGACTTGCTCGCACATATATTCCTTGTCTATAAGCAAACAACTTAGCCAGTAATTAGGTACGCTTTTTTCATCATCAAACGGATTCATTGTTATTGGCAAATCAGCCAACGCTTCTGCATAACGATAATATATTTCTCTCTTTTGTTTGATATGAGTTTCCAAATACGGAATCTGGCCTCGCACCACTCCGGCTACAACATTGCTCATTCGATAATTGTATCCAAGTTCTTCGTGCTGATACCACTGTGCTTCTTCTCTGGACTGAGTTGACCATTTTCTCGCTTTATCGGCTTCTTCTTTGCTGTCACATAGAAGCATCCCACCGGTGGAACCGGTGATTATCTTGTTGCCATTAAAAGATATAATGCTGTAATCACCAAACGTGCCTGTTTGCTTTCCATCGAATGATGCTCCAAATGATTCCGCAGCATCTTCAACCAAAAGAGCATTGTGAGAATCGCAAATCTTACGAATCGTATCAATCTTAGCCGGAGTTCCGTAAAGATGTGCTAGCACCACCAATTTAACATCAGGATATATCTCAAATGCCTTCTCAAGTGCTACCGGATCCATATTCCAAGTGTCATACTCAGTATCAATAAATACCGCTTCTCCGCCTTCATAAGCAATAGGATTAACAGTAGCAGCAAACGTCATATCGGAAGCAAATACTTTTTTCCCTTCCAGAACACCATGGCTAGGATTAGGGCGACCATACAATCTCTCTCCGGCAAGTTTTATTGCCAAGTGGAGAGCAGCGGTTCCTGAGGATAGAGCCACCGAATACTTACAACCTATCTTGTCACAAACCAATTCCTCAATCTTGTTGATATTCTCACCAACGGTCGACATCCAATTTGTCTTGTAGGCCTCTTCTACAAACTCTATTTCAGGTCCGTACATTGTCGGTGATGAAAGGTATATTTTTTTTTCGAAAGGAGCTAATGAAATATTTGAATAATCAAATGCCACTTTTTTGCCTCCGAATTCGATATTATTAGTTTTCTTGATGATATGTAGTAACTATGCCTGCTACCGTTTGCTTAATATCGCTTTTATTTGAATAAGCGACTTCCATAAGATCATCCAGTCTTTCAAGAAATTGATCGATATCAAACTTAATTGGCTTTCCGATATGTATTTTTTCATTCTCTGTAGCAGTTATACCCTCTTCTGCCATCAACTTTTCTTCATACAGTTTTTCTCCAGGTCGAAGCCCTGTGTATTCTATCTTGATGTCTTCATCAGGTTTCAATCCCGAGAGTCTGATAAGGTTTCTGGCAAGAGTATCAATCTTAACCGGGCTTCCCATATCCAGGACAAAAATCTCCCCGCCATTTGCCTTGGTTCCCGCAAGAAGAACCAAGCTTACTGCTTCAGGAATCGTCATAAAGTATCTGATAATATCCGGATGTGTAACCGTAACGGGTCCGCCATTTTCAATCTGTTTCTTAAAAATCGGTATAACCGAACCATTGGAGCCAAGAACATTGCCGAATCTCACTGCAACAAATTCCGTATGGATATCACTGTTGTTCTTAGTAGCGCAATTGCGTTCCCCATCAGTAAAATGCGTAAACAATTGAGGAATCTCATCCGCTTTGCCAGCTTTAATCTTAGCATCAAAACTCTGTATAACCATTTCGCATAAGCGCTTGCTTGCGCCCATGATATTGGTTGGATTCACAGCTTTATCAGTGCTGATTAGCACAAATCTCTCGCATCCATGAACCATTGCCGCATATGCGGTTTTATATGTACCAAATACATTGTTTTTGATGGCTTCGCATGGACTGTCTTCCATAAGAGGTACATGCTTATGAGCTGCTGCGTGATATACTATCTCAGGTTTATAGCGTTCAAATACCTGAAAGACTTTTCTTGAATCCCTAACCGAGCCTATAAGTGTTACCAAATCCAATTCGGGATGATTCTTCTTTAATTCCAACTGAATCGAATACGCGTTATTTTCATATATGTCAAAAATAATAAGGCGCTTAGGATGATGAGCGGCAACCTGTCGACAAAGCTCAGATCCTATTGAGCCACCACCACCAGTTACCAAAACAGTCTTACCGTGAATAAACTCGAAGACCTCGTTCATCTCTACCTTGATTGTCTCTCTTCCGAGAAGATCCTCTATTGAAACATTTTTAAGGTTG
>JAEEGL012186191.1_pt1 | contig 26761 bp, 18 predicted proteins | sample 9134231 | NCBI WGS metagenome assembly JAEEGL01 (sample SAMN16246548, study PRJNA631951) | gut metagenome | biome: gut microbiome; feature: rumen; material: fiber-attached | host: Bos | place: Iran: Karaj | collected 2018-10 | reverse complement strand
TTATAACTACATTATAGCAAAAACAGGTTAAAATTGAAATAGATAATGTTCGAAAAAAGCAGATATAATAAGGAAAAAGGAGTAGTCTGACGCTACTCCTTTTAAACTGTAGTTACCAAAAACTACAGGGAATTTAGGTTAAGTCAGGAAGGAATTTTTATTCTTGAAACCACTACTTAGAATAAATCCTCTATTGTTTCCGGTTTTTTAACAGGCTGGGATGGAGTATATGGTTTGGTTTCAGTACCATCTGTATTTTCCTGAATAAACATTTGACTGTCTGATGACATGTCACCACCGAGATTTATGTCGTCTGCATTACTAATCATATATTCAGGATATCCCAGCATCCTGTTTAGAACAACATAATCAGGTTTCTGTACCGGAGCTAAAGGCTGATCCTTCAACATAAAGGACATGAATTCTATCCAGATAGGCAGTGCTGTTTTGGCTCCAGCTTCCCCTCTGCCGAGAGTTTTGGCAAAATTATCATGTCCGACCCAGACAGTAGTCGCAATGTTGGCATTGAAACCGCTGAACCAGGTATCACGGCTCTCGTTGGTGGTTCCTGTTTTGCCACAGAGATCCGGTCTGTTCATTGCTCTTGCTCGGGTCCCAGTTCCGTTAAAGGCTCCTTTAGGTCCTTTCCCTCCCTGAATAACACTGTTGAGGGCGCTGCTTATCAGGAATGAATTACCATGGGTAATCACCTGGTTGGCATAGTTATTATTTTTTAAATACTCAGCCTCTTCAGGGATGATTTCCGGTTCTATGGTATTCTGGACGGCGTCATTACAGAAATCACATGCAATAGCAGGATCTTCTTCAAATATAACCTGCTCATCTTCACCGATGGTAATTTTATCAATTAAGTACGGTTCTACTTTATAGCCACCGTTGGCAAAGGTACTGTAGGCGGTAACCAGTTGCAATGGTGTTATTTCGTAAGCGCCTAGGGCAAGGGAAAGATTCTGGTAGTACTTATTATTTATCTCTATACCGAACTTTTTCAGATGCTTAACAAAGTTGTGTACGCCAATTTTCTGTAATAATCTTACGGATACAACGTTTTTTGATTTTGCCAGTGCCATACGTAAAGGGATGTAGCCTTCATATACGTTAGGTGAATTTTTTGGTGACCATGTTTTCTTGCTCCATGGATTCCACATACTGAATCTGTCATCCAGAACGTAGCTTCCAAGAGTATAGCCGCGTGCTAGTGCCGCACTGTACAGGAATGGTTTAATGTTTGAACCTGCCTGACGTTTGGATAGCTCCACACGGTTAAAGCTGCTCTGCTTATAGCTGTATCCTCCGACCATGGCTAAAATAGCCCCAGTTTGGGCATTAATAGAAACCAAAGCTCCCTGAACCTGAGGAACCTGTCTCAGAGCATATACATCCTTACTTTTTTCATATACATAAATAATGTCACCAGGAAGAAGTATCTTGTCAACCTGATGTTTAGCATTCTTGTTATGGTTGTTGTAACCTGAAGCCCACTTTATGTTATCCCATGTTAATGAAGCTTCCGTTCCATCATGTTTCATAAAGTTGACTGAGTTGCTTGAACTTGTTGATAGAACTACACCAGGCTTAATAAATTCAAATATATTTTTCTTTTTAAGAATTTTAAGAATTTCCTCTTTATTACTCAGTTCTACACCTAGTTCTGCGAGATTTTCCGGTTTTCTGTATCCATGTCTGAGGTCATAGTCGGTCAGACCGTGAAAAACGGCTTCATTCGCCTTGTCCTGGACTTTGCTGTCAACAGTGGCATACACTTTAAAGCCTTCAGTATATATAGATTCACCGTAGGCTGCTTCAAGTGTCTGCCGGATTGATTCAGCGACATATCCAGCGTCAGCCTCAATCTTTGGTGCATGATAGTATGAATTTATCGGCTCATTGTCAGCTTCATCGTATTCCTTCTTGGTAATCTTTCCTTCTTCTAGCATTGCGTTCAGCACAAGGTGACGTCTTACCTTGGCGGCATCAGGGTGGGATATAGGATTGTAATTACTAGGAGCTCTTGGTAATCCGGCTATGATGGCGGTTTCTCCGAGAGTAAGTTCATCAACAGTTTTACCGAAATAGATGTAGGCTGCTGCAGCTACACCAAAAGCATGATGTCCGAGTTCAATCTTATTTAAATAAAGCTCTAGAATATCGTCTTTGGTTAGTTCCTGTTCAATCTTCCAGGAAATAAAAATCTCCTTCAGCTTTCTTATGTATGTTTTTTCACGGCTTAAATAAAAGTTTCGTGCTACCTGCTGAGTTATGGTACTTGCACCCTGCTTTTTTTCTCCATGAAGCATTGAAACATACAGAGCTCTGATAATACCGATGGGGTCGATTCCGGGGTGTTCATAGAAACGTCTGTCTTCTATGGCAATAAAAGCGTCTTTAACTCTTTGAGGAATTTTGTCTATTGTTAAAGGGATTCTTCTCTGTACGCCGAATTCCCCAATAAGCAGATTGTCTGCAGAATATATTTGTAGCGGGGTTTCATAGGTTACTACCTTTAATTGTGAAACATCAGGCAGGGTTTTTTGAACATGGTAATAATAAAAGCATCCGACAGTTACCCCTAAACTGAAAACGAATAGAAAAAACCAGACTATTCGTCTTAACCATATAAAAATCATTTTTTTATTCCAATTGTAATGAGCTAAATTAAACTAATTATATATTAATTTGTTACCTAGCTCAAAATAGAGTACATGAATAAAACTATTTTTTGACAACAAACTTAAAATAAAAGTTATCATAATGGAACGAGTAAAATGTTAAACAGCACGGATGCGAATATGGCTGGAATGAAAAACAAAGGTAACCTATATCCTCTCCTAGGTGTGGATTTTGGAAGCCAATCTATAAAGGCTGTTGCAATAACTGGAAAGCCTGGCAATGTTCAAATTACTTCGGTCGCAGAGGTTCCTACACCAAAGGGATCGATTGTTGATTATCAGATCAATGATATCGAAAAGGTAGTGAATGCCGTAAGAACATTGATGAAAAATATTGCTCAGAACGGAGGGCAGAAACCAAGATATATTGCAACATCTGTTTCGGGATCAAGTGTTATCTCCAAGGTGATACAGGTAGATGCTGGTCAGAGTGATTCTGAGTTAAGTAATTTCATTAATTCAGAAGCAGAACAGTTAATTCCTTTCCCACTGGAAGAAATCAATCTTGATTATGAAGTCCTAGGTGATAATTTTGTTGATAATCAGAAGCAGGATGTTCTGATAAGTGGTGCACGTACCGAAAGTGTTGAACAGCGTGTTGTTGTTTTTGATAGAGTAGGTATGGACGTTAAGGTTGTGGACGTTTCAGTGCATGCCTTGGCACGAGCTATCAAGCAGATTGTTCCTGGATTTGATGACTTATGTGATGAAAAGCCTGTAGGTATAGTTGATGTCGGTGCTGTTACACTGACTTTCGGCGTAGTTTATAAGGGCGAAGTAATTTATCAGCGTTTACAGAATTTCGGTGGCGATAATGTTACTCAGAATTTATGTAATGCATATGGTTTACCATATGAAGATGCTGAAAAGTCAAAGGTTCAGAACAGAATGCCTGCTGATGCTACAAGCGAAGTTATTAATCCGTTTATGACTCAATTAGCTCAAAACATTAAGCGTAACATTCAATTATTTACTTCATCATCAACCCATCATGATTTGGACGTAATAGTCCTGACTGGTGGCGGTTGCTTGTTAAATGGTTTAACTGAACAGATGGTTTCTCTTTTGAGAAAGGATGTCAAGTGCCCTGATATCTTTAAGCAGTTCCCTAAGTTCAAGAACGAAGAAAACCCTCAAGGCTACAAGTTTATGACCGCTTTAGGTTTGGCATTAAGGAGTTTTGAACCATGTCCAATATAAACCTTTTACCATGGCGTGAAGAGATAAGGGAACGTCAAAAAAGTAGTTTTTATAAACTGATGTTGGCATTCATCGGTGCAGGTGTACTTGTTTCAGTCTGTGTGTATCTTTGGTTCGATTATATGATTGGGACTCAGGAAACTAGAAATCAGGCATGGAACAGAGAAATTGAAGCTGTAAATCAGAAGATTGCTGAGATTGAAAAGCTGAAAGAAAGACGTCAGCAGTTGATTGATCGTATGAATGCAATTGATAAGTTGCAGCAGAGTCGTAACATTCCTGTTCACCTGTATTCTGATTTGCCTACATTGGTGTCTTCAGGTGTATACCTTGCAAGCATGAAATACGATAACCGTGTTGTTAATTTAACAGGTTTAGCAGAATCAAATCCAAGGCTGTCTTCAATGCTTCGTAACATAGACAACAGCCAGTGGTTAGGTGGCGGTTCCATAACTCAGACTAAGGCTGAAGTTAGAGACGGAAAGAAGATTATTCCTACTCTCCCAGATGGCTTGTACTCTTTCGGTATGTCATTTGTTGTTCAGGATGACCAGAATGACCAGGCAGCGGATAAAGGAGGTAAATAATGGCGGCTAATAATCTTGGAATTGGAAATTTTGATCCTTCTAAAATCGAGACATGGCCTGTATTGGTAAGAGTAGTGTTTGGTACTTTTATCATGGCTCTGATTATTGCCGGTTCATATTTCCTAGTAAATCAGGATCAAGAGAATGAGCTTGATGCGAAAGAGAACACAGAAACCAGCCTTCGTCAGCAGTTTGATGAAAAGGCAAAGATGGCTGTTAATCTTGAACAGTATAAAGACCAGATCATCGAACTTGAAAGCTTGCTTGATGCACAGCTTCGTCAGTTACCTAACAGTAACGAAGTAGCTAACCTTTTGGATGATATAAGCTTTATTGCTCAGGACAATGGTTTAAACCTTATCAGTATCAAGTGGGAACCGGAAGTAGTTCAGGATATTTACACTGAATTGCCTATGAGTATTTTTGTAACAGGTACTTATCAGCAGTTGGGTAGTTTCTCAGCAGATGTCGCTGCTCTTCCTCGAATTGTAACTATCGATAAATTCGATTTAAAACATGTTGAACTCAAGGATAAGGCAGCTAAGGCAACTCAGGAAAGACCAAAGGACGGCGGTACAGGTAATGTTACAACTGTTAGTACATCAGAGGCTCAGCCTACTGTGAGTGATGGTGAGCTGCTTGAAATGAATATGTTGGCAAAGACCTTCCGTTATAACAATACTGCAACTACCAAGAATAAAAGCGGTAGAGCGAGCAAGAGAGGTAAATAATGAAAAAGTTAGCGTTAGTTAATTTGCTTCTTGCTACAGCCATTGGCTTGAGTGCATGCGGTAAATATAATGATGATATTCAGCAGTATGCTCAGAATGCATTAAGACAGGCAACTTCCCGTATTGAGGAATTACCTAAAGTTAATACTTTTGTGGCAATGAAGTTTGAACCGAAGACTGATAGAATGCCGTTCGTTTTACCTAAACCAGAAATTTCCATGGTTCAACCGTTGAAACCTCTCGACTGTGAACAGCCAGATCGTGAAAGAGCAATGGAAGAACTTGAACAGTTTGCTTTAGATAACTTATTCATGAAAGGTACTATCAGTATAGACGGTAAGTTAAAGGCAATCATCCAAACTGCAGATGGAGTTCTGGTGAACGTAACCCCAGGTATGCACATGGGACTTAACTTTGGTAAAGTTGTACGTGTAGCTCCGGATTCAGTTGAAGTAGAAGAGTTTATTTCTGACGGTAAAGGATGTTGGGATAAACGTAACAGTCGTATTGATTTAATTACAGCGGAATAGTTTAGCAGGCAGGAAAAATTATGAATTTACAAAAAAATAAATTAGGGCTTTTTGTAATGCTGGCTACCGTGGCTGGCGTAGTACTGCCTGCCGAGGCAGCTACCAAGCTCGAAAACATTAAGGTTAATGACTCTCTGGCAAGTCAGACTAAGATTGAACTTCAGTTCGATGGTCCTGTAGGTTCTTATCAGGACAGACTGCAGTATCAGCCGGAACAGCTCATCATCAACCTTTCTGATGCAGAATCTGCATTACTTAAGGATAAGTTGGATGTTAATGTAAACGGAATCAAGCAGTTGTCCGTTAATCAGACCGGTGAAGGACTCGATCTTGTTTTCGGTTTGAACTCACTTGTTCCATATGAAGTTTCTCAGCAGAACAATTCTCTTTATGTAACAATTGGTGCCGATCCACGTGTTACTGCTGCTCGTAACGGTGTAAAGAGTCCTACTGTGCTCGGTACCAATGCAAGCAAATCTGTAGCCGGCGGTATTAATCGTATTAATGGTATTTCATTTAAGAAGAATTCAGCAGGTGATGGTCTGGTAGTGGTTAATCTTGATAACAAGAGTGCTGCACTTGATCTTCAGAACAAAGGTTCTCATCTGATTGCTAAGTTCCATGGCACCAATGTTGCTTCAGATCTTCTTGCTGTAATGGATGTTGCTGATTATGCTACCAGTGTGAAGTCAATTGATGTTTCACAGACAGCTGACGGTGCAGTTCTTGATATGGCTATGTATAATTCTGAGTATACAGCAAAGTATGACCAGACCGGTGATACTGTTGTTATCAACGTAGCCAAGAAGAAACCAGTTGTTAAGATTGACAACACTCAGAAGTACAGCGGTAAGTTAATTTCTCTTTCTTTCCAGGATGTTCCTGTACGTTCAGCCTTGAAGGTTTTAGCTCAGGAAGTTAATTTAAACCTCGTTATGAATGATAACGTTAATGGTAATATCACCATTAACTTTGACAGTGTACCTTGGGATCAGGCCTTAGATACAATTTTACGTGTTAAGGGTCTTGACAAGCGTGTTGAAGGTACCATTCTCTTAATCGGTAGCCAGGATGAACTTGCTCAGTATGAACAGAAGCAGCTGGAAGAACAGGAAAAGAGAACTGCAAAGGAACCTTTGATTACCGAATATATTCAGGTTAATTATGCTAAGGCAGCAGACTTTGTTAAGCTGATTTCCACTAAGGACTCTGAACTGTCAATCAAGGCTGATAATGCCGGTCAGTATGGTGGTGGTAACGGTGCCGAATCTTCTGAAAGCTTACTTTCAGCTCGTGGTACAGTTACTGTTGACGAAAGAACCAATACCTTAATTATTAAGGATACTGAATCTTCTATTGCCAATATCAGAAGACTTATTGAGACTTTAGATACTCCTGTTCAGCAGGTTGTTATTGAATCACGTATCGTAACAGTTACTGAAGGTTCTGATTTAAGTCTTGGTGTTCAGTGGAATATTGATACCAATAACCCTCATGCAAATACTACTGGTTATTTAGGTAATCCTAATAATGGTAAGTGGTATACCGGTGCTGCAGAAGTCGGTAATCTTGCACCTGCTGCTGGTGCTGCTGCCGGTTCATTCTCGCTTGGTCGTATAACTAAGAACTTTGCTGTGAACATGGCTCTGACTGCGTTGGAAACTGAAAATCGTGTTGATGTTGTTGCAAGTCCAAGAATTACAACAACCAATCAGAAGGAAGCCTACATTGAACAGGGTATTGAAATTCCATCAATTACTTCCGCTTCAAGTGGTGCTACCACAATTGAATGGAAGAAAGCAGTGCTTAGTATGAAGGTTACTCCTCAGATTACTCCTGATGATGCCGTATTCTTAGATCTTGAAATTACTAAGGATGATAAGGGTGATTCAGTTGAATTCTTAGGTTCTGAATCTGTATCTATTGCTACTAACGAACTCAAGACTCAGGTGCTTGTAGCTAATGGCGAAACTTTGGTACTTGGTGGTGTGTTCAATCAGACAGTAACCCGCTCCGTATCTAAGGTTCCATTATTAGGTGATATTCCAGTACTCGGCTGGTTGTTCAAGAGTATTAAGAATACAAGTGATAAGAATGAAATGTTAATTTTCATCACTCCTCACATTGTTAAGTCAGCAATTTAATTTGACTTAAATAGTTAAATTAAAATCAATTAAGGGTCGCATTGCGACCCTTTTTTTGTTTTATTAACATTTACTGTTTGGTGTTTTGATTGTATGTCTATTCAATAGGTGATAATGATTTGATATTAGGCTATAATCAGCATTATTTATTTTAAATTCTTGTGTGTATTTTTTAACACTGTTTTATTTATGGTATTTATCCTATGACAGAAAAGCAGAGTATTTTTTTAGTTGGTCCGATGGGGGCAGGGAAAAGTACTATAGGCAAAGTTCTTTCAGAGCTTACCTCTATGCCCCTGATAGATTCAGATGCTGAAATAGAAAAGAGAACCGGAGCAGATATCTCCTGGGTTTTTGATGTTGAAGGCGAGCGAGGGTTCAGAAAGAGAGAGGAAGCTGTTATTGATGAGTTAACTCAGGTTCCTGGTATTATCCTTGCCACAGGTGGCGGTGCCGTTAAAAATGCCAATAATCGTACTGCTTTGTCATCACGCGGAGTGGTTGTTTATCTTAGGACTTCTGTTGAGAAGCAGTATCTTCGCACCTGCAGAGACACTAGAAGACCTCTGCTTAATAATCCCGATCCTAAAGGGACACTTGAGAAACTTATGCAGGAGCGTGAGCCTCTTTATAATGAGGTTGCTGATATTATTGTTGATACTGATTTCAGTTCCGCTAAGCAGATCGCCGTGCAGATTATCGAAAAATTTGAACAGATTAAAGGAAAGTAATGAAGACTTTAACAGTTGATTTGGGTGACCGCAGTTATCCGATTTTTATTGATTCCGGTTTGTTGAACAATGAATCGGTGTGGGGAAGTTACATAAAAAAGAAGGGTAATGTAGTTATCGTTACCAATACTACAGTTTGTCAGTGGTATCTCAATCCTCTTGAGTCAGCTGTATCCAGACTGGGGTACAAGGTGTCAAGCTGTATTCTGCCGGATGGAGAGCAATATAAGAATCTTGACAGTTTTAACGCTATCATGACATTTCTTTTAGAACATAACTGTGGCAGAGATACCACATTGATAGCACTTGGCGGAGGGGTTATCGGGGATTTGACCGGTTTTGCAGCCGCTTCCTTCCAACGAGGTGTTGATTTTATCCAGGTTCCTACCACACTTCTTTCTCATGTCGATTCCTCAGTAGGTGGTAAAACCGGTATTAATCATCCTCTTGGAAAAAACATGATTGGTGCCTTTTATCAGCCTCAGGCTGTGGTAATTGATTTAGACTGTTTAAAAACCCTTCCTGAAAGAGAATTAGCTGCCGGAATGGCGGAGGTAATTAAGTACGGTATTATCTGGGATGCTGATTTCTTTTCATATTTAGAGAAGAACACGCCTTCCGTGTGGAATCTTGATAATGAAGTTGTTTCTGAGGTGGTATACAGATGCTGTTCTATTAAAGCATCTGTTGTACACGAGGATGAAAAGGAAGGCGGTTTAAGAGCTATTCTCAATCTTGGCCATACCTTCGGTCATGCTATTGAAACCTATAAAGGTTACGGTGTATGGCTTCATGGTGAAGCAGTGGCTGCCGGTATAGTAATGGCTTCACATGTTGCACTCGGCAGGGGTTCTATAAGCACTGAGGAATTTGAAAGAATCAGAGATTTGCTTATAGCCAACAGGCTACCTGTTTCTAAACCTGAAGAAATGAATACTGATGATTTCTTAAAACTTATGGTTCATGATAAGAAAACTCTGAACGGTCGCATCAGATATGTGATACCTGATTGTCTTGGCAGGGCTTCAGTAAAGGATGATCTGACTCAGTCAGAAATCAGTGCTGCCATAGAGGCATAGAAAACTTCTTAATATTCGAATTTTATCGAGCTGATGATATAAGACTATGAAGCTGGCAGAGTTATAATATCCTGAATACAGTCAGTCTAAAAGCAGAAAAGTTTTACTTTTTTGCTTTTTCATATATTCATTTATTTTTTTATTTTATTTCACAGTACAGATGTAAAATATACTGAAATTCAACAGTTTGACGTATTTGTTTTATATAATCACCATTTGTGATAGTTAAGTTTATTCAGGTCTCATTAATACATATTAAGTTGGGGATAAAAATGGCTTTAGAACAGTTGCCAGTGTTAACTAGTCAAAGTTCTCTGGTTGAAAGAATTAAATATCAGTTATCCGTAGGGGCTCCTTTTGTCATGGTTAAGGGGGCTTTAGGATCTGGCAAGACCGTTATATGTGAGCAGTTAATATCTTCAATGGATGATACTTTTGTTAAGGCCTTTATTCCGTGTTCCGGGAACAGTGATCTGACTAAGTATCGTGAAATGCTCTTGAATCAGCTTTCTGTTCACCAGAAGTTTAATATAAATGATCGTTTGATTGGCTCAATTCAGAAATTCAACTTTGGTGATAAAAAAGTGTTGATCGTTATTGATGATTTCGATCTTTTAATTGATCGCTTTTTTACAGAATTGACTGAAGTGTACAATACCTATGTTGGAGACAAGTTGATTTCAATTGTTGCAATGACTTCAGCGAATAAATTTGAACAGAAATGCCGGCAATTGAAATCTCAAAGGATTAATCCTTTAATTATGGAGATTAAACCTTTAAGCATTCAGGAAAGTATTGTTGTTATGTCCTACTACGGCAGTCAGGTTGGATTGCACGGGATGGATGATAAAACTCTTAAAAATAATAAGGATTTATTATCAGCTAAAGGTAATCCGTTAGCCATTAAAGGTATTGTGGAGAGAATGTCCGGTACGGAAAGTAATATGTACTACCCGCTAGACAGGAGTAACGAACGGATTAAGGCGGGGATTCTGCTCGCAGTTGGTGGGGTTATTACCGCTGTAATTGTTGCTTTGCTGATAATTCTTTTTATCAGAAATCAGTATAAGATTTTTGATAACAGTGTTCAGAATCAATCTGATGCTCAGGTTCAGAATGAAGTAGCAGTGATTGATAAAATGGACATTGAGGATGAAAAGATTGGCGAGGATTCTCTAACTCCGGAATTAAATACGACTAGAGATAATCTTGATCCGACAGTCGTTGTGACAGAACAAGTTAATAATGAAACTGATACTGATGATGATAAAGCTAAAGATGGTGATGATTCAGGGAATATTGTTATTTCTGATGAAGATAATATCGAGCTCACAGATAATGTAAAGGATGAAAATGCTGTTAATTTAGAGACGACGGATAAGAATAATGTCAATATAGATCCTAAGAAACATGAAGTATCAAAAGAGGAAATAGAGCGAAAGCGAGCAGAAGCTGATATAGAAGCTAAGGCAAAAGAATTACAGCAAAAAGAAATACTGGTAAAGGCAGAAGCCGAAAAGAAGGCGGCTCAGGAAAAGGCCAGAATAGAGGCTGAAGCTAAGAAAAAAGAAGAGCTGGCTAAGGCAGAGGCTGAGAAGAAAGCGGCCGAAGAAAAGGCAAGATTAGAAGCTGAAGCCAAGAAAAAGGAAGAGCTCGCTAAGGCGGAAGCCGAAAAGAAGGCAGCTCAGGAAAAGGCCAGAATAGAAGCTGAAGCCAAGAAGAAGGAAGAGCTCGCTAAGGCGGAAGCCGAAAAGAAGGCAGCTCAGGAAAAGGCTAGATTAGAAGCTGAAGCTAAGAAAAAAGAAGAGCTGGCTAAGGCGGAAGCCGAAAAGAAGGTAGCTCAGGAAAAGGCTAGATTAGAAGCTGAAGCTAAGAAAAAAGAAGAGCTCGCTAAGGCGGAAGCCGAAAAGAAGGCGGCTCAGGAAAAGGCCAGAATAGAGGCTGAAGCTAAGAAAAAAGAAGAGCTGGCTAAGGCGGAAGCCGAAAAGAAGGCGGCTCAGGAAAAGGCTAGATTAGAAGCTGAAGCTAAGAAAAAGGAAGAGCTCGCTAAGGCGGAAGCCGAAAAGAAGGCGGCTCAGGAAAAGGCTAGAATAGAAGCTGAAGCTAAGAAAAAGGAAGAGCTCGCTAAGGCGGAAGCCGAAAAGAAGGCGGCTCAGGAAAAAGCAAGATTAGAGGCTGAAGCAAAGAAGAAGGAGGAGCTGGCTAAGGCAGAAGCCGAAAAGAAGGCGGCTCAGGAAAAGGCTAGATTAGAAGCTGAAGCTAAGAAAAAGGAAGAGCAGACCAGGGCAGAAGCAGAAAAGAAGGCAGATCAGGAAAGGGCAAGATTAGAATCTGAAGCCAAGAAGAAAGAAGAATTGGCGAAAGCAGAAGCCTCTAGGAAAAATGCTGAAGTCTTAAAGAAAGTTTCAGATGAAAGTAAGGCCAGCAGTAATTTAAGTTTTGAAGAATTGTCCGATTCTCATTATACTGTGCAGTTAGTTGCTACATCCCGAAAATCTGATGCCGAGAGAATTGCCAGACAGGCAGGTAACAGTACGTGGGTGTTGTTCAGACCTAAGGATAATCAGTATATAGTAATGTACGGGGATTTTAGCAGTCGTAATAATGCCAATAAATCTATAAGTACTTTACCGGAATCTATCAAAAAGACAAAACCTTGGGCCAAGAGTGTTGCTGCTGTTAAGAAGGAAATTAAATGAAATATCAAATAGCTCCGTCAATTTTATCTGCAAATTTGGCTTGTCTCGGGGAAGATGTTTCCAATGTACTGGAAGCCGGCGCAGATGTTGTCCATTTTGATGTCATGGATAATCATTATGTCCCTAATCTTACTTTCGGACCTCAGATATGTAAGGCCTTGCGTAATTACGGCATATCTGCTCCGATAGATGCCCATTTAATGGTAACTCCTGTGGATGACTTAATCGTTTCATTTGCTGATGCAGGTGCTACAAGTATAACCTTCCATCCTGAGGCTTCCATTCATATCGACAGATCTTTAAGTCTTATCAGAAGCAGGGGATGTAAAGCAGGTCTGGCGCTTAATCCGGCAACTCCGTTAAGTGTTCTTGACTATGTATGGGATAAACTGGATATGGTGGTTATCATGTCTGTTAATCCTGGATTCGGCGGTCAGACTTTTATTCCTTCCGCTTTAGATAAAATCAGAAAACTCAGAGAGATGGCGGATGAACGTGGACTGAAGGATTTTATTATTGAAGTTGACGGTGGTGTCAAACCAAATAACATAGCCGACATCGCATCAGCCGGTGCCAACATGTTTGTTGCCGGTTCAGCAATTTTCGGGTGTGATGATTATAAGGCAGTGATATCAGCAATGCGTTCTGAGTTGAAGAAGGTATGATTTATCTCACCGCAGTACCTAAACTTATGATGTTTGATCTGGATGGTACTCTGGCGGATACTGTATATCAGCTTCATCTGGCGGTTAATGCTGCACTGGTGTCTGTGGGAGTAAAGGAAATATCCGTTACTGAAACGAGAAGTTATATAGGTAACGGAGCTTCAGTACTTTTAGCCAGAGCGATATTATCCAGTCATGATGTTTCGGTTTCAGATGTTTCTCCGGATATCATGCTGACAGCCAGAGATGCTTTTAACAGAAAATATTTATCCTGCTGTGACTGTAGTAAAAGCATATATCCTGGGGTAAGAGAAACACTGGCTGCACTTAAATCTTACGGAATACGTTTAGCTGTTGTCACTAATAAGCCTGACGGTTTTATCAAACCTGTTCTGGAACCTTCCGGTCTGTTATCTTATTTTGATTACTGTCTTGGCAGTGAGATTATTCCTCAGAAAAAACCAGACCCAGCCCCTCTCATTTATGTCTCTGAAAAATTAGGGATAAAGATAGAGGATTCCTGTATGGTCGGGGATTCAATAAATGATATTCAGGCTGCGGTTAATGCCAATATTCCTTCTTTTGCATTAACCTGCGGATATAATCAGGGAATTGATCTATTAGCAGCTGGCGGTAGCTATCTTGTGGATAACTATAAGGAAATTCTGCAGGTGATAGATTCATTGCGTTAAAATTTTTTATTTCGACAGTAACATAAAATAAAACATTCCTTTTAATAATGTAATAAAATAGACGCTGATATTAGGGATGTTTTTTTTATATATTAAACAGTTTATTGTACCTGCTATTGTATCTGCATGGTTTTTGAACAGAAATTACAGTTCTGGAATCGTTAAAAACTGCTTAGAGAAATAATTGATGTGTCTTGGTGCATCTATCGTATTTAAACTTATATTCAAATGCGTATTTTTATACTGTTTTTTTAATGCTTTTCTGTATGTTTCGGAGATTAAAATCTGAATATATGCGCAGGAATTCAGGTTAAGTCTCGGGAAAAATGTCTGTTACGTAAATAGTATTCTCAAAAGAATGCCGAAATATAATGAATGTGGTCTCAGAAATTGAAAAACCACATTGATTAAGTTTTTAAACTTATATTTGTTTGTATTAGGATTTTTATTATGAAAGAAATTGTATTTAGCGCTGCTCAGCCTTCCGGTGAACTTTCCATAGGTAACTACATCGGTGCGTTACGTCAGTGGGTTAAGATGCAGGATGAATATGATTGTGTTTACAGTGTAGTAGATCAGCATGCTATTACCGTGAGACAGGATCCTAAAGCTCTGCATCAGGCCAGTTTCAATACACTGGCTCTTTATCTGGCTATTGGTATTGATCCTGAAAAATGTACATTATTCCTCCAGTCTCATGTTCCGGCTCATGCGCAGCTTGCCTGGGTACTGAACTGTTATACTCAGATGGGGGAGCTTAGTAGAATGACCCAGTTCAAGGATAAGTCTCAGAGGTACGGTAATGCCGGTACAACAGCAGGGCTCTTTGATTATCCTGTATTGATGGCTGCTGATATATTACTGTATCGCGCCTCACTAGTTCCGGTAGGCGAGGATCAGCTGCAGCATCTGGAATTGACCAGAGACATTGCATACAGATTTAACCAGCTGTACGGTGATGTTTTTATACTTCCAAAGGGATTTGTACCTGAATCAGGTGCCAGAGTTATGAGTCTTCAGGAGCCGACAAAGAAAATGTCTAAATCAGATGATAATCGTAACAATGTTATCACTATGCTTGAAGATCCTAAGAGTATTGCCAAGAAGCTTAAAAAGGCGGTAACAGACAGTGATGAACCTCCTGTTGTCCGTTACGACTGGGATAATAAGCCTGGTGTATCCAACCTGTTAGATCTTATGAGTGCTGTTACAGATACTCCTGTTACTGATCTGGTTGCACATTTTGAAGGAAAAATGTACGGCCATCTCAAGGGAGAGGTAGCTGATGCGGTTATTTCATTTATTGAACCTATTCAGCAGAAATATCATGAACTGAGAGCTGATGAAACCTATTTACGTGATGTTTTGAGAAAAGGTGCTGATAAAGCATCTGAGAGAGCTCAGACTGTATTGGACAAGGTATACAGCGCTGTAGGTTTTATTTTATAACAGACAGTGTGTAGTATCATTCAGCCGGATATTTTAAATTTCAGCGGATGCCGCATGTAATGTTTGATGTGCAGTTGTAATTGTAGGTAGGCCTTATGTGGAAAATTCTGACTGGTTTGTTGCTCTTAGTCCTGGTGACGGCAGGGCTTTATGCAATCAATTATTCAGAAATAATGCGGTACCCGGTATCTACTGAAGATAAACAGGTATCTAAAACTGTCAAAGTGGCTGAAGTTGAGTTTTCTACGGCGGGTACCAGACTCCCTTTGGTAGGCAGGGTTCATGCCCGCCGTTCCGTAAAGATTACTTCTGAAGTGGCTGCCAGAGTTAACAAAGTGCTGGTTGCACCTACCCAGGCGGTGAAGGAAGGAGATCTTCTTATTCAGATGGATAATGTCAGACATCTGGCGTTATTGGAAGAGGCTGTTATTGTTCTCAAAAATTATCAGCGTAAGCTCAGTATGTCCAAGAAGCTGGTAAGTAAGGGAGTAATCAGTCAGGATGCCTATGATCAGATTGTTTCTCAGGTTCAGACCCAGCAGGCAGTTGTAGACGCAAGAAAGGCTGAGCTTGACTCTAGAGAAATAACGGCGCCTTTTTCCGGTATATTGAGTCTGCATGATCTTACGGTAGGTCAGCTGGTTAAACCCGGTGATTTACTGGTTCAGCTGGATGATTTGTCGCAGGTATATGTAGATTTTTCCATTCCAGAACGTTTTCTGTCTAAAGTAGTGGTGGGGCAGGAGGTTACTGCGGTAACTGATGCCTGGCCGAATTATATTTTTAGAGGGAAAATTAAACAGATAAATACCAATGTTGATACTGATACCCTGTCCGTAGGTGTGCGTATTTACTTTGATAATCAGGAACTGAAACTTCTTGACGGCATGATGCTGGAGGTATCGTTAACGCTGGCAGCCAGTAAATATCCTGTTATTCCGTTAAAATCAATTGTGTACTCCGGCGACGACCGTTATGTCTATGTGGTAAGTCGTGAAAATAAAGTATTTAAGAGAAAAGTAACACTGGGGCCGGTCAACGGATCAATGGTGGCAGTAACTCACGGGTTAAGAGAGGGAACTCTGATAGCTGTGGAAGGAGTCGGTAAACTGCATGACGGGGATACGGTAATTGTCAAAAAACAGGATACTAAGAATGTTCTTGACGGTGAAGTTCCACTCAGAAAGAAAGACCGGAATCAGTCTAAGGACCAAATGCTGTGATCTTAAGTGAGATATCCATAAAAAGGCCGGTATTTGCTCTGGTGATGAGTATTCTGTTGCTGATATTCGGGATTTTCTGTTTCTGGCGACTGCCGGTAAGAGAACTGCCGGATATTGATTATCCGTCATTGACTATAGTGACGACCTATTCCGGAGCCTCCCCGGAGGTCATGGAATCCCGTGTTACCAGAGTTATCGAAAACGAACTTTCCGGGGTTTCCGGTATTACTAAGATAACATCCAACAGCCGTAACGGGCGTTCCTGGATTTCCATAGAGTTTAAATCTTCAAAAAATATGCTGGAAGCCGTGTCTGATGCCCGTGATGCAGTTTCCAGAGCCAGAAAAAAACTTCCTGATGACATTGATGAACCGGTAGTATCCCGTGACAGCGGTGACGGGGAAGTCGTTCTCTGGCTGAACTTATCAAGTACGGTTATGGACAGGGTGGAATTGTCCGACTATGCCAGAAACGTTCTGGAGAAAAATCTCAGTCTGGCGGACGGGGTTTCACAGATTGAACTGGTGGGAGCACTGGAAAAAGTTATGTATGTCAGGCTTATTCCACAGAAAATGGCTTCCATGGGCGTAACTGTTGATGATATTGTCAAGGCTCTCGGTAATGAGAATATTGAACTTCCCAGTGGGGAGATACGTAATCAGGATATGGTATTTCCTGTTCAGTTGAAAAAAGTTTATGTGGATAACAGTGTATTTGAGCTTTTACCGGTGCGTCATCAGGGTATTGAAAAAACCATCCGTCTGCGGGATGTTGCCAATATTGAAATCAAAGCGAAAAATGAAGAGAGTATCTACCGTCGTAACGGTATTTCAAGTATAGGGATAGGCGTTATTCCCCAGTCAAATGCCAATCCTCTGGATGTGGCTATGAATATCAGAGATCAGGTTATGGTTCTGAAGAAGAATCTGCCGGAGGATCTTATACTTGATGTGGATTATGACAGTACCGTTTATATTAGTAATTCCATCAGAGAGGTATATGAAACCCTGGGAATTACCGTAATACTGGTTATTATTGTTCTTTATCTTTTCATAGGTACGGTAAGTACGACCCTTATCCCGGCCGTTACTGTTCCGGTATCGGTAATTGCATCTTTTATCGGAGCGTATTTTCTGGGATTTTCCATAAATATAATCACTCTTTTAAGTCTTATTCTGGCTATCGGTCTGGTAGTGGATGATGCAATTGTTATGGTTGAGAATATTTCTTTCCACATAAAGAAAGGAGAGGGGGTTCTTGCCGCATGCTGGAACGGGGCTAGAGAGGTGGGTTTTGCCATTGTAGCCACTTCAGTCGTTCTGATAATTATTTTTCTGCCGCTCATGTTTATGCAGGGGCTTATAGGAAAAATGTTTATTGAATTCGCGGTTTTATTGTCATTTGCGGTATTTTTTTCGAGTTTTATAGCCCTGACACTCAGTCCGGCTTTATGCAGCTGGTTATTGAAGCCGAGTAAGGGTAAATCAGAAAAGAATCTGTCTTATTTTCTGGATTACATTATTGGTCTGGTGGAGGTTTTCTATGAAAAAATTCTCAGGCAGATACTTAAACGGCTGTATATATACCCCGCTGTCATTATGGCGGTTACCGGCATTATGGTAATTCTTTACCAGACGATACCGCACCAGCTGAGTCCTAAAGAGGACAGAGGGGTGGTATATATATACGCCTTAGGAAGCGAAGGTGCCAGTATTCATCGTATGAAACGTAGCATGCTGGACTTAGAGGAAAGACTGCTACCGAAATTAGGAAAGGGAGTTGTCAAGTCATTAAGCTTCAGTACGCCTTCTCTCGGTCAGGGTAGTGATCAGAGCGGTTTTGTGGTTATACAGCTTGATGACTGGGATAAGCGGGACATATCCTCTACGGACTTTATTAAGGTTCTGAATAAGGAGCTTGCCGATATATCCGATCTTACCTTGTATATTTATCAGCCGGGATTTAAAGGCAGTTCAGGTTCTCCCATCAAGTACGTGATTAAGGGAAGTGATTATGATGAGTTAAATAATGCTGCCAGAAAACTGATAAAGGATGCCGGTGCTGAGCATATTATTATCAATGCTGATACCAACTATAATGAAAGTACTCCGGAGATTGAAGCTGTTATTGATTACAATAAGGCAGCTGTTCTCGGAGTGACCATGTCTGATATCTCCAAAGCCTTACAGACCTATCTAGGAGGCACCTCGCATACCACCTATATGGAAAACGATGAGGAGTATAACGTTTATCTGCGTGCAGATGAAAAGCAGTTTAAAGACATTACAGACGTAGCATCTTTAAATATCAGAACTGAAGCGGGAAAAATGGTTCCTCTAAGCAGTGTGGCTGAATTTAAGCTTGTGGCCAAGGCTAGAAAACTGCCGCATTTTGACAGAAAAAAAGCTATTACTATTTCTGCACATCCGGCTCCTAACTTAAGTTTAGGAGAAGCTCTTGACTGGATGGATACCTGGTCATCTAAAAATTTAAGCAGGGATATGTCTGTATCTCTTAATGGTGAATCACGTAATTTCCGTGAGGGGGAGAATGAACTGATTATGGTATTTATCATGGCCATAATCGTAACTTATCTCGCTTTGTCTGCTCAGTTTGAGAGTTTTATTCATCCCGTGGCTGTCATGATTACCGTTCCTCTCGGAGTATTTGGCGGACTGCTGGGACTGTGGATGATGCGTCTATCCTTAAATATATACAGCGAAATAGGACTGCTTCTCCTGGTTGGTATGGTGACTAAAAACGGTATTTTAATTGTGGAGTTTGCCAATCAGCTCCGCCGTAGTACAGATGATTTACTGTCAGCCACGGTTAAGGCTTCTGTCAGAAGACTAAAACCAATTCTGATGACCTCTCTTACAGCAATTATCGGAGCACTGCCGTTGATTACTGCCGGCGGTTCAGGTTTCGAAAGCCGTCAGTCTGTCGGAGCGGTGATTTTTTACGGCATGGGGATTGCCACTATTATTACTCTGATTATTCTTCCAGGATTCTACTACATTCTGGCTAGATATACGGCTGTCACCGGGGATAGAGATCGGAGACTGCATACAGAACTGCAGGCCGGAAAGGGGAAATGAGTCCGTTTAATCTTTATTTGCGTAGGAATGTCTGCCGTTTTATAAAAAGGAAACAGCTCATTTAACATCAAATGTTTAACAGATTCATTTACTAGTTTTTGCATTTGGTTCTGTTAACTGCTTTTTCTCTTTTATCCGAAAGAGGATGAAGATAGGAATGAATATTTATGCATTTTTATTGCATAAATATTTAAACATAGTACAATGGGCTAAAGTGTGTTAAAAAATATTATCAATGGACTTCAATAGGTTATAATTTGCATTAAAAATAACAGAGAATGACGGCTGGTGCACATTTGCTGTAATTATGCCGGATGTCGTTTTTTTAATGAAACTTAAAAAGATTCTTTTCATATAGTAGTGAGGTTAAAACAGTTATATGAGTAAGGTGACTAGAGCAGATTTTGATAAGTATCTGATGGGTGTATATTGTCCGGCTCCTTTTGTTGCTGTTAAAGGTGAAGGTTCTAGATTCTGGGATGATGCCGGTAAAGAATATGTTGATTTTGGCGGCGGTATAGCTGTTAATGTAATGGGTCACTGTCATCCTGAGATAGTTGCTGCTTTAGAGAGTCAGGCTCATAAATTATGGCATATCTCCAACTACATGTGTACAGAGCCAGCCATCACATTAGCCAAGAATCTAGTGGAAAGTACTTTTGCAGATAAAGTATTTTTTGCAAATTCCGGTGGTGAAGCTAATGAAGCAGCCTTAAAACTTGCCCGTAGATATGCATTTGAAAAGTTCGGCCCGCAAAAGAAGCAGATAATTTCCTTCTATAACAGCTTCCACGGGAGAACTCTGTTTGATGTTACCGTAGGCGGCCAGGCTAAATATTGTGAAGGTTTCGGTCCTCTTCCCGGTAGTATTGTTCATGCTGATTTTAATGATCTGGAACAGCTGAAATCATTAATTTCAAAGGAGAATACCTGTGCTGTAATAATGGAGCCTATTCAGGGGGAAGGCGGTATTCTGCCGGCAACTCAGGAATTTATTGAAGGCGTACGCAAGCTTTGTGATGAAAATGATGCTTTACTGATATTTGATGAAGTTCAGACAGGTTTCGGCAGAACAGGCTATTTCTACGCGTACCAGTACTACAATGTTGAACCGGATATTTTAACTTCTGCAAAGGGGTTGGGAGCAGGTATTGCCATCGGTGCAATGATGGCTAGGGATAAAGTTGCTTCAATCTTCAAGCCTGGTCTTCATGGTACCACCTTCGGTTCAAATCCTTTGGCAACCGCAGTGGGATGCAAATCTTTTGAACTGGTTAATCAGCCTGATTTCCTTAAGGAGGTTAGAAATAAGGAAGTGCTCTTTAAGAAGAGTTATCAGGAACTTAATGATAAATACGACTGTTTCAAGGAAATCCGCGGTGCCGGTCTGATGATCGGGGCTCAGCTTAAGGATGAAACACTGCTTAAGAAGATTACCTCTGAATGCCTTAATCAGGGACTGTTTGTTTTGACTGCAGGTCACGATGTTATCAGAACAGTACCGGCATTAAATATCTCTGAAAGTGATATCAAAGAAGGCTTTGTCCGTTTAGACAAAGCTCTGGCTGTTGTATTTAACAAGTAGTTTGTTCTTTGTTATACAGCTCTCTTATCTTAATGATTAATGAGAGCTGTTTCGATAATCCCTTACTTTTAAATTATAGCAAAAATGGTAGGGGGTTATTCCGGTGCCAGGGATAATATATATAAGCAGTGCTATCCGGATTGATGTGAGTACTGCAGACGAAAAAGTCTTCTTACGGAAGGCTTTTTTTATGTCACCGGCAAATTAAGAGGTGGAAAGTAGAGAAGAGTTGAGTGTTTCTGACATGAAATAGCGGTGGGAAGAAATTTATCTTTTTGTTTAAGTAAACGAATTCCTAATATATTGCATAATGATAGTTTTGGTTATTTATGCTACTATTTATTTATTGTTGCTTTTTTAAATTTGTTTTGTTTATATTTTTTCTACTTTAATTTTTTGTTCTTTTTATATCTTAGTTAAAGTATAAATATTCTGCTCGTATAGGTTTAAATTCAATGGTAGAGCTGAGTTTAATCTATTCTATACAGTTTATTGAATCTATTATGCAGAGCAGACCATAAAAGCCTAAGGATCTTTACCTGAAGCGAAAAGGGATAGCTGACATGTATTATTCTGCCATCGGCCTGCTTGCGGTCATTATTCTATTAATTGAAAACAAGGATATTATCCTTAACTGTAGCAGAGATACTGTCAAGCCTGTCAGAAAGGTATATAGAAGATTTCTTTATGCGGTACTCGGTTACTATGTGACTGATATTTTATGGGGAATTCTAGAAAATCAGAAATTGTCACTGCTTCTCTTTGCTGATACCTCCATATACTTTATCGTAATGGCTATAGGCGTGTTTTTATGGACGCACTGTATTATTGTCTATCTTGAAGAAAAGAACTTTTTCGGAAGTTTTCTCTCTTATGCCGGAAGTTTTATTGCGATACTGGTAGCCTCTATAACAATATTCAATATCTTTTTCCCTGTCCTTTTTGTGGTGACTGATGATTGTGTCTATCAGGCGCTTGCCACTAGATATGTACTTTTGGTAATTCAGATTGCGCTTCTTCTGCTTATTTCAGGTTATGCTGTTTCATCGCTTATCAGAAAGGTTGATGTTTCGCGGAAAATACATAGATACTGGACTATTGCTTTTTTCGGTATAATCATGGCTCTGTGCCTTTTTGTACAGCTGTGGTTCCCTTATTATCCTTTGTACACTATCGGTTATATGCTGGGGACCAGTCTTATAAGTTCTTTTGTAATAGCTGAAGAAAGGGATGAATATAGAAGAGGACTGGCTGAGGCTATAAGGATTAAAGAACTGAAACAGTCAATTACAACCCTTATTGATCATATGCCGGCCCTGTGTTTTTCCAAAGATGCCAAATCCGGGGTATATCTGGCCTGTAATCAGGTTTTTGCGGAATATGCTCATAAGAAAAAACCGGAAGGGGTTGTCGGGCTCACTGACGGGGAGATTTTTGATGCCGTCACTGCCGGTCATTTTACTGAAGATGATAGGATGGCTCTTGCAATGGAACAGCCGTATATCTTTTTTGAGGAGGTACCTGACGCAGCCGGTAATTTGAGACAGCTTCAGACAACAAAACTCAAATTTATCGATCCTGCCGGCAGGTTGTGTATTCTTGGTATGAGCCAGGATATTACCGATATGGTGCGTATCCAGCGTGAAAATGCTATGACCAGGGAAGCCTATGAAAATGCACGCAGTACCGGAATTTTGTATTCATATATAGCTAAAGCTCTGTCGAGGGGCTATAAAGATCTGTTTTATGTCAATATTGATACAGATGAGTTTATTGAATACAGAACTGACGGCGATGATGGAGTACTTACTGAATCCCGACGCGGTGTCAGGTTCTTTGATGAAGTCGGAAAAAATGTTTATGCCGATGATCAGCAGTTCGTTCTTGATTCCATGAATAAGTCCAGTCTTATGGAGGCTTTGAGTAAGAATAAGATTTTTATGATGACATACCGGAGGATAGGGGATAAAGGTCCATACTACGTTACTATGAAAGTATCGTGTATGGAGGAGGATAAGCGTTTTATTATCATCGGAGTGACTGATGTTGATGAGCAGGTTCGACAGCACCGGGAGGTTGAAAGAGTTAAAGAGGAGCGCATAGCTTATACCCGAATTAATGCTCTTACAGGGGATTTCCTCAGTGTTTATCTCGTTGTTCCTGAAACCGGTCTTTATCGTGAATATAGCGTGACTCCAGGGTTTGAAAACTTCTTTTTACCAAAGAAGGGGGATGATTTATTTGCTGATGTAAAACAACATATCGGCAGTATTATTTATCATGAGGATTTGGATCGTTTTTTATCAATGTTTTCCAGAGAAGGGGTTTTTTCTGAAATTGAGCATAATGGTATTTATGCATTAAGCTTCAGACTGGTTATCAGCGGAAAACCTGTGTATGTTAAATTAAAGGCCGCCATAATAGATAATGAAACAGACGGCAGACGTATGGTTGTAGGTATTAATAATATCGATGTTCAGGTGCGTCAGGAGGAAAACTACGAAAGACGGCTGGCTCAGGCCCAGAATATTGCCAATACTGATGCATTGACCGGAGTTCAGAACAGACACGCATATATGGAGGCTGAGGAAAGGCTCAACCGGCAGATTACCGAACATCGTCAGCTGTCCTTTGCCATAGTGATTTTCGATGTAAATGATTTAAAGAAGGTGAATGATAACGTCGGCCATCAGGCTGGTGATGAGATTCTTCGTTCCGCCTGCAAGACTATCAGCGGTATTTTTGGCAGAACTTCTGTATTCCGGGTCGGGGGGGATGAGTTTGTGGCAATTATACAGGGGGATAATTTTGAAATGCTTGATGACATGATCAGAAAACTTGAAGATCATAATACAAAAGCATCTATTACCGGAGGAGTGGTTATTGCCTGTGGTATGGCGAAATTTGAAAACGATTCATGTGTGGCCTCTATTTTTGATCGTGCAGACAGGAACATGTATTTGAATAAGGTTAAGCTTAAAGAAAAAATCAGTCTAAAAAAAATCAGTGAAAATATCTGATTACCGGCTAAGGATTGAATTACGGAGAATGAATCTTTTTAATGTTCGTAGAAAAAATGATGCAGGATATTCTTTAAGGTTGAACCTTTCGGTATGGTATGAACTGTTTAAATGCTCAACTGTTTGACTTTTATACAGTCTGCTAAAAGTATAAAAAAGGGATATTAAAAAAAATATCCCTTTTTCGATGTTTTATGTTTATTGTCTTAATAAGAATTATCTGGTATTGAATACTACGATTGTCTTACCATGAGCACTGATAATATTCTGCTCTTCAAGCATCTTAAGAATACGACCTACAGTTTCTCTTGAACAGCCTACAATCTGACCGATTTCCTGACGGGTAATCTTAATCTGCATGCCGTCCGGATGAGTCATTGCATCTGGCTGGTGTGCAAGATTGAACAGAGTGCGGGCAATACGTCCCTGAACGTCAAGGAATGCCAGATTGCCTACTTTACCGCTGGTCTTTGATAATCTACGGGCCATCTGAGCACTGAGACGCATTAAAATTTCCGGATTTACCTGAATGAGTTGACGGAATTTTTTATATGAAATTTCCGCAATTTCACATGGACCCTTGGCTCTTACCCAGGCTGTACGTACAGGATCTTCAGATTCATCAAATAATCCTAATTCACCGATGAAGTCACCCTGATTCAGATATGAAAGAATCATTTCCTTGCCTTCTTCATCCTTGATTAGAACTGCTACAGAACCTTTTACAATGTAATACAGTGTTTCTGCCTTTTCGCCAGCGTGAATGAGAGTACTTTTTGCAGGGTACTTATGGACATGGCAGTGAGATAAAAACCACTCCTGAGTAGGATCTGACTGAGGTTTTCCAATAAACATGATGTATCCTTATTTGTAATATCAACCTTTTTAGGGTTAGATGTAAAAAAGAAAGAGTCCAATGATATTTTTTAGACCCGTTCTTTTAGAAAACTTGTCAACACTTACGTGTTCATAACATAAACTTTTTGAATGATACTCAATATTTGATAAAATTGCATTACTATATTAAGATCTTTCCGCTATGTGTAATATAAGCTGTGATAATGATCACTAACTCCATATTATACCATGTGGAATGAATATTTATATATGCAGATGTTGATGTCTGGGGATTTTTTGATTTTATAAGAATTTATTTTTGATTATATAGTTTGATTTGTTTGCTTGCTGATAAGAAAAGTAAACATCTGTATGACTGTTGCTTTTGTTTTGGAGATAGTTACAAATGAGCAATGAAGAAACCGCTCAGAATAATGAAAATAAGCCTGCGGACAGTGTATCCGGCGATAAAATTATCACTACAGAATCATCTGTTTTTGATGATATAAGACACTATCGCGACGATGAAGTACCGGAGGCTATAAAAAGCATTTTGGAAAATGAAGAGCTGATTTCCGGTATCTATAAAAGAATATTCGGTTTCTTACCATCCTTCCTTTCAGCTATGGGAAAACCGCTGCTCAAGTTTATTCTTAAGTTGAAATTTTCTAAAGTTAAAACAATTGCTCAGGTTCAGGAGTACGTTGCCCGTTTTATGAAGGGGATTATTCGTGATACAACCGACGGGTTCACGAGTTCCGGATTTGATAAGCTGGATCCGAAAAAGGGATATCTGTTTATCTCTAACCATCGTGATATCTCACTTGATCCGGCTTTTATTGATATGGCCTGCTATTTTAATCATCTTGATACAGTCAAGATAGCTATCGGTGATAATCTGCTGAGAATGAAAGTTGCAACTGATCTAATGCGTCTTAACAAGAGTTTTATCGTAAAGCGTTCTGCACAGGGGCGTGATAAATTAAAGGCTCTTGCACATCTCAGTGAATATATAGGCAGATCAATTGCTGAAAACCACAACGTCTGGATTGCTCAGAGAGAGGGCAGAGCTAAAGACGGTAATGATAAGACGGAAGATGCAATATTAAAAATGTTCTACATGTACGGAAAGAAACAGAAAATGTCTTTTAGCGAGTACGTTAAAACATTAAATATTGTTCCCGTTTCCATCACCTATGAATTTGACCCTGGTGATAAGGCGAAGGCCAGGGAATTATATGAAACTGAAAAGAACGGTAGCTATACCAAATCCCAGTACGAGGATATTGACAGCATTGTGGGGGGAATCAACGGCTACAAAGGGAGAGTTCATATCAGTGCCGGCGATCCTTTGGTTGGTGATTTTGAAACCCCTGAAGCCCTGTCTGAAGCCATTGATAATTATATTTATGCCAATTATCAGATGTATCCTTCATGTCTTCTTTCAGCCGGAGTTGATGAAGGCGTTACCGAGGAGGAGAAGAAAAAGTTTAACGACAGAATAGCTGCAATTGATGAGGAACTGCGTCCTTACGTGAAAAAGATGTATGCAGCACCGTTTTTTAACAGAATGAAGGTCGTTAAAAAGTAACCTGTATTAAATATTAAAAAAAAGATAAAGGTGTAACTTAAAGAGGCGGATGAACTATGGTTTATCCGTCTTTTTTAGTGTGCTCGGCATGTTCTATATCTATAGGGTGAAAGTCCTGAACATGACCGCTGGCGGTAAATGTTAGCGAATTGCAAGGTGGTTGCAGTAATGCAATAGCTGAAAGAAGCAATAGTAAAGTCCCGAACTGAC
>JAEEGL011618781.1_pt1 | contig 26764 bp, 23 predicted proteins | sample 9134231 | NCBI WGS metagenome assembly JAEEGL01 (sample SAMN16246548, study PRJNA631951) | gut metagenome | biome: gut microbiome; feature: rumen; material: fiber-attached | host: Bos | place: Iran: Karaj | collected 2018-10 | reverse complement strand
TACCATCTCCTGAGATTTTCGTTAAAGCGCCACAAAGGTATATCAAATTCCGCTAATAATCAACGATTTTCCCGATTTTTTTGATAGCGAAGGGTTTTTACGGGCTGCCGCCCGCAATACGGGGACGCCACTGTGGAGAAGCTGTGAGGGTGGGGACGCCACTGAGACGGCGCTGTGGCGACCGACGACGGGTGGGTGGGGGGCTATTGGGGGAAGAGGTGGTTGTAGATGAGTTGGGTGCCGCCGAGGTGGGACTGGATGTAGTCGCCGGCGGTTTTTCCGCAGTGGAGGCGCAGGGGCTCGTTCTCGAGCAGGGGGTCCATGGCGGCCGAGAAGGTGTCGGCGTCGTGGATGCTCATGGCTCCGTCGAGGGCGATGAGGTCGGCTGCTTCTTGGAACTTGTGGTGCTTGGGACCGAAGATGACAGGAATGCCATAGACGGCGGCCTCATTGATGTTGTGGATACCGGCACCGAAACCTCCGCCGATGTATGCTGCCTGGCCGTAGCGGTATAGCGATGAGAGCAGGCCGAAGCTATCGATGATGAGGCAGTCCACGCCACGGATGTTTTGGGGTGTGGCCTCGCTGTAGAAGCGTGCAGGCCGTGAGAGTTTGGACATGAGCACATGCAGGCGGTGACGGTCAAACTCGTGTGGCGCGATGATGAGTTTCATGTCGCGGTGGGAATTGAAGTAGGGAATGACGATGTCCTCGTCGGGGGGCCATGAGCTTCCCATGACGAGGGTGAACTTGGCGTTCTCGACAAACTTGGCCACCAAAGGGAACTCCCGTGCAGCGGCCCGCACATCGGCCACGCGGTCAAAGCGTGTGTCTCCTGCCACAACGACATTGTCGATGCCGATGCCTGCCAGCAGTTCCCGGGATTGCTCGTTCTGGACAAACAGGGTGTCGAAGCACTTGAGCATCTTGCGGAAGAGGCCGCCCCATGGACGGAAGAAGATCTGCCCCGGGCGGAAGATGGCCGAGATGATATAGGTGGGAATCCCGCGTCGCTTGAGCGCACTCAGGTAGTTGCCCCAGAATTCGTACTTGACAAAAATCGCCATGGAGGGTTTGACAATGTCAAGGAACCTCTTGACGTTGGCCGGCAGGTCGAAGGGGAGATACACCACGGTGTCCACCTTGCTGAAGTTCTTGCGCACCTCGTAGCCCGAGGGTGAGAAGAATGTCAACAGGATGCGTGCGTCGGGCTGCTCGCGCTTAATCTTCTCAATGAGTGGACGTCCTTGCTCAAATTCACCTAACGATGATGCATGGATCCAGATGTAGCCGCCGGAGGGATCCAGTTTGCGTTGTAACGTGCGGAAACAACGGCGCTGCCCTCGAAGCATCAGTTTTGCTTTAGGGTTGCGGATTGCAGCGAGTTTGACTGCGTTGCGATAGGTGGCGACACCCAGGTTATAGATTGGATCCATAATAGTCTTAGGTCTTAATTCATTGGTTGTTAGTAGAGGTCAGGAAGGCGGCCGCTCTTGAGGTGTTCCCGATTGTGGCGTTGTTTCCACAGGCGATTGTCCATGTAGAACCGGCAGGTGAGTTGTTGCCAAAAGCTTGTTGTTCCACTGCTGGCGTGGAGAGAGAGTGATAGACTCAGATCCACAAAGCGGTTGCTCACGATGTGTCCGATGAGGTCGGTGCGGCTGTAAATCTTGTTGCGGTAGTAGGGGTCTCCCAGGATGAGCTTGCTGCCATGCAGGGGGTATAACGGCATCAGGTTCTTACCGGCAAAGAAAGTCTCATCAAGTTGCAACCAGCGCCAACGGGCCGTTGCTGTTGCGACAAATCCTGCTCGGTTGTACCATTCGTTTTCTCCGCGGTCGCGCTCCATGGCGACGATGGCCCCTGCTGATAATCTCAGCGAGTCAAGGGTCGAACGATGTGACAGGTCGAGCGATGCCATCGGGTTGATGACCAGGTCGTCGTTGACGTGCTCATCGGGTGCATGGGCTTGTGACATCGCCAGGTGACTGTATTGCAGATGTCCGCCTATCCTGAACGGTCCTGCGATGCGCCAGTCGGTATTCATCATGACGGAGAACGCCTCGCGCTGTCTTTCGGTCTGCATTTGTCGCCAATCAACAGCAACCTCGGTATAACCGTTGGGCTTAACGTATTGTGCCATAATGCCGCGCAGATTGGGCTGAACATAGTTGAGCGAGTCGCTCCACAGGTAGCGCGGCATGCGCTCTACCATGAGCGAGCGTGGCATCAGTCCTGCCGTGATGCTCCAGCCATTGGCGTTGTGATACCGGTAGTACAAGGTGGGCAACACCTTGTAGCCGCTCAGGTTGTCAATCATGGGTTGGTACCACACGACACCGCCCTTGAGCAAGTGCTCCCCATCAAACATGGAGATGCCCACTTCGGGTGCCAGGCGCGTGAACATGATGGTCTGATCGGGGGTGGAGTTATTATCGTCTCCACCCTCACGGTTGTCGATCAGCATGCTCGCGTCAATGCTCCATTCCACCTCTTGTGCTGCAACGGGTGGAATGGAGAGAGATAGTATCAATATGGCCAACAGCCAGCTACGCATCGATAGGGGTCTGGATGTTCTTCACGCCGGCATCAATGCGTGCAAGGGTCTCCTCGCGTCCCAGCAGCTGGGTGATGTCGAACATGTGCGGTCCGCGGCATTCGCCCACCACTGTCAGGCGGAAGGCGTTCATGACATTACCCTTGTGCAGGCCGTTCTTGTCAATCCAATCCATGACGAGGGCCTCGCAAGCCTGGCTGTCGTCGCAGTCGGCGGTCTTGAGCAATTCGATGAGCTGGCGCATGAGCTCGGGAGTCTCGGGCTTCCAACGTTTGCGGATGTCCTTCTCGCTGTAGGTGGTGGGACGCACGAAGAAGAAATTAGCCTGTTCCCACAGGTCGCTCACGAAGTTGGCGCGGTTCTTGACCATCGCCACAGCGCGGGTGATGAAGTCGTCGCTGAAGTCGGCCACGTTCACTCCATGTTGCTCGAGCACAGGTTTGAACAGTTGAGCCAACTCGCTGTCTTCCATATTCATGAGATACTCGTGGTTGAACCACTTGCCCTTCTCGAAATCAAACTTGGCACCCTTGCGGGAGCAGTGGTCGATAGAGAATTCCTTGATGAGTTCGTCCATCGAGAAGATTTCGCGGTCATCACCGGGGTTCCAGCCCAGCAGCGCCAGGAAATTGACTACAGCCTGGGGCAGATAGCCAGCCTCGCGGTAGCCGCTGGAACGCTCTTTGCTCATGGGGTCAGTCCAGTCGAGCGGGAATACAGGGAAGCCCAGGCGGTCACCGTCGCGCTTGCTGAGTTTGCCCTTCCCGTCGGGCTTGAGCAACAGTGGCAGGTGCACAAATGCGGGCATGGTGTCCTCCCAGCCGAAAGCCTGGTAAAGCAGCACGTGCAAGGGTGCACTGGGCAACCACTCCTCACCGCGGATAACGTGCGATACCTCCATCAGGTGGTCGTCAACGATATTGGCCAGATGATAGGTGGGCAGGTCATCGGCGCTCTTGTAGAGCACCTTGTCGTCGAGAATCGACGAGTTGATCGTCACGTCGCCGCGCAGCAGGTCGTGTACCACCACGTCCTGATCGGGCTCGATGCGGAAACGCACCACCCATTTCGCGCCGCTGTCCATGAGGGCCTTTACATCGTCGGCAGGCATTGAAAGCGAGTTGCGCATCATGCCACGGGTGCGGGCGTCGTATTGGAAATTCTTGATTTCTTGGCGCTTGGCTTCGAGTTCCTCGGGGGTGTCAAAGGCATAATAAGCCTTGCCCGCGTCGATAAGCTGTTGTGTATACTGGCGATACAGGTCGCGGCGCTCGCTCTGCTTGTAGGGGCCATAATTGCCGCCCTCGCGAACACCCTCATCGATACCGATGCCCAGCCACTGCAGAGCCTCGTTGATATAATCCTCGGCACCAGGCACAAAGCGGGTGCTGTCGGTATCCTCGATGCGCAGAATCATGTCGCCGCCGTGCTGGCGCGCGAACAGGTAGTTATACAGTGCCGTGCGTACACCTCCGATGTGCAGCGGCCCGGTGGGTGATGGTGCAAAGCGCACTCTTACTCTTCGTTCCATGTCGTATTCTTATATATTATTTATTAATGTATTGGCAAATTGATAAAACAGTGTTGTCGATGCATGCGTCGTTTTTAGAGCAGCAGGTCCTCTATCACTGGTATCGAGTTGAAGTCGGTTTGGTCCACACGTGTCGGTGTGACGGTGATATAGCCGCGTTCGAGCCAGTAGTAGTCTGTGCGGCCCTCGCCTTTGTCGGCCATCTCAAACTCGCCGGTGAGCCAGTAGTAGTCACCTCCTGTCGGGTCTACACCGTGTACCCAGTCGTTGAGCCAGCGTCCCATGTCGCCCGTGGTGACTTTCATGCCCTGCTGCTTGCCATGCAGGTCGGGGATGTTCACGTTCAGGCAAACGCCCTTGGGGAGCCCCTTGTCAAGAACACGCTTAACCACGCGCTCGACAATAGGCTCGCACTCGCTGGTGTCGGCATCGGCACTGTAGTCGCCATAGGAGAAGGCTACTGACGGCACATCGCGCTGGGTGCCCTCAAACACGCATGCCATTGTGCCGCTGTACAGCGTGTTCATGCCATGGTTGTATCCGTGATTGATACCGGCAAGCACGATGTCGGGAAGGCGGTCCATCAGTTGGCTCAAGGCGAGCTTCACACAGTCGGCGGGGGTGCCGTTTGTCAGATAGACGGTAAAACCCTCCTCGCGTGTGACGAGCTTGGTGCGCACAGGATTGGCGAACGTGATGGCGCTTGACATGCCGCTCTGGTGTACTGCTGGAGCCACGACGAATACGTCGCCCAAGGTGCGTGCCACCTTGATGAGCGACTGGATGCCATTGTAGTTGTATCCGTCGTCATTGCTGATGAGGATGAGAGGTCTCTTTTTCTCCATAATATGGGTTCAGATGAATTTGACTGCAAAGTTACAATTTTTTTATGGAGAATTCGCAGAAATGGAGTAACTTTGCCACATTAAGACGAATCTAATCAAATCAACTATTATGAGACTTATTATCGAACCGGATTACGAGAATGTTTCCAAGTGGGCTGCCCACTTTGTGGCAAAACGCATCAACGATGCCAAGCCAACCCCCGAAAAACCTTTTAAATTGGGTTGCCCGACCGGCAGTTCACCGCTGGGCATGTATCGTGAATTGATCGCTATGAACAAGGCCGGAAAGGTGTCGTTCCAGAATGTGATCACTTTCAACATGGATGAATATTGCAACCTGCCCGAGGAACACCCCGAGAGTTACCATTCGTTCATGTGGAACAACTTCTTCTCACACATCGACATCAAGCCCGAGAATGTGAATATCCTTAACGGTAATGCCCCCGATCTGGAGAAAGAATGTGCCGACTATGAGGCTCGCATCGAAGCTGCTGGCGGCATCGACCTGTTCATGGGCGGCGTTGGCCCTGATGGCCACATTGCCTTTAACGAACCGGGCTCGTCATTAACGTCCCGCACCCGCCAAAAGACACTTACCCAGGATACTATCATCGCTAACAGCCGCTTCTTTGACGGCGACCTGAACAAGGTGCCCAAGACCGCCCTCACCGTGGGAGTAGGCACTGTGATGGCTGCCCGTGAAGTGATGATTATCGTCAATGGTCATGGCAAAGCTCGCGCCTTGCAGCAGGCCATCGAGGGCGGCGTGTCACACATGTGCACACTGAGCGCCCTGCAGATGCACCCCCATGCCGTCATCATTGCCGATGAAATGGCTGTTGATGAACTCAAAGTGAGCACTTACCGCTACTTCAAGGATATCGAGAAAAACAACCTTGACCCTGAAACATTGCTGTAAACAGTAACTTGCTGAAATCATAAAGCACCCTATAGCAACCATCGCCGCTATAGGGTGTTTCCTTTGTAAAAATGCACAAAAAAAGCTGCTCGAGCCTAACGGCGGGAACAGCTTCAAACTTTCTTCTTTAAGCCTTGCTTACTTAGCGGGCTCCTCAGCGGGAGCCTCAGCGGGAGCAGCCTCCTCAGCGGGAGCAGCAGCCTCCTCAGCAACAACAGCAGCGCTATCTACAACAGCAGCGGCGCTATCTACAACCTCTTCCACAACAGCGGTGGTGTCCTCGGTTACCTCAGCCTGCTCGGCATTCTCGGTGTTGGTGCAGGAAATCATGCTAACGCTAGCGATAACGGCAAGAGCCAAAACTAACTTCTTCATTTTCTTTGTGTAATTTTAAATAATAAAACAATAATATTCGGTTGTTAAAATCGGGTGCAAAATTATAACAAATTTCTCACCTACAAGTTTTTTTCGATTTTTTTTTAATCTCTTTTTTTTGACGAATCACTCGGCCGGGTTAATTTTTGCTCATTAATCAACTAGTAATCAAATATTTAATTTAACAGACGACTCAAATGGGCCGTCTGTTAAATTTTGCAAATTGAGCATCGTCATGCGGGATGTTGCCTCTATTTCGGGTCTTTTTCTAGTTACTGTAGAGGTAACGTTTGATGCTGCGTTTAGGCGTTTTGTCAAACTCGGTAGCCATCAACTGAATCTTTGCGATGCGCTCATAGGGAGCCACGAGTTTGTTGAGCTCGTTGCGGATATCCTCCATCAGTCCGGGCAATTTGTCGCGGGTAACGCCCATCTGATCCATCGCGTCATAGTCGGGATAGACAAGAGCGACGAGTTTGCCCTCGCGCATGACAACCAGACTCTCGCTCACATAGAGCATGTTGTTGAGCTTGGCCTCGATTTCCTCGGGATAGATGTTCTGTCCACTGGAACTCAAGAGCATCGTTTTCAATCGTCCCCTTATAAATAATGTGCCATCGGCATTCAGGGTACCCATGTCGCCGGTGTGCAGCCATCCGTCCTCGTGGAGGACCTTGTCGGTCGCCTCGCTGTTGTGGAAGTAACCCTGCATGACGTTCTCGCCACGCACACAGATCTCGCCAGGGATGTTCTCGGGGTCGTCGCTCAGGATTTTGCACTCCATGATGCCCGGCAGGATGCGTCCTGCGCTGTGTGGAACGAACTCGCGCCAGGGAGCGTGGCTCACCAGCGGGCCACACTCGGTCATACCGTAGCCCACAGTGAACGGGAACTTGATCTTGTAAAGGAAATCCTCCACCTCGGCGTTGAAGGGGGCGCCACCCACGATGACCTCCTCGAATTCGCCACCGAAGGCTTCTATCAGCTTATTGCGAATTTGACCATAGATGCGTTTGTCCAGATAGGGGACAGCCAAAGCCCAACGCAAGGCTCCCCTGCTGATCATGGGCACAATCATCTTGCTGTAAATCTTCTCTAATACCAAGGGCACAGTGAACACGACATTGGGTTTGATTTCGGCCATCGCCTTGACTAGAATCTTGGGTGACGGGATGCGACCCAGCAATGTGATGTGTCCACCCACGGCAAGCGGCGTTAACATGTCGAATGCGCAGCCAAAGGCATGGGCCAGTGGCAGGAAGGCCAGGTCTCTGGACCCCTTGAAGTGCAGGCCCGAGTTGATACCATAGACGATGTTGCCGGCCAGGTTATTGGCCGTGAGCATCACACCCTTGCTGAACCCAGTCGTGCCCGACGTGTAGTTGATCTCGACCAATGCGTCGTTGGGCACCTCGGCATAGTGTATGTCATTGCGGTAAAAGCCTTTGCTGTATTCCGCGTTGAATGCTGTATCCAGACCCTCCATGGCCTTGCCCACGCATTCACCATCCTTCTCGGCTATTATCTTCATGTCCTCGAGCTGGATGACGGCACGCACACGCGGCATCTTGTCAAACTCCAGGTTCTCCCAGATGCTCTTGCTGATGAAAAGCATCGTGGCCTCGCTGTGGTTGATGATGTGCTGGGCATCGGCGGGATTGAATTCCTGCAGAATCGGGACAATCACTGCGCCATAGGTAATGGTGCCCATAAAGATGGTTACCCAGTTGGGGATGTTCTTGCCGATGAGGGCGATGCGGTCTCCTTGCTTCACGTTACTGTTCTCGAACAGCATGTGTAACTTGGCAATGTTGCGTGCAAAGTCGCCATAGGTGAGGCGTTCGCCGGTATTGTAGTCGGTCAATGCAGGCAGTTCCCAGTTGTCGATGAAACTGCGCTCATAAATCTTGATTAGGTTTTCCTTCATCATAACGAAAAGATGATATTTTGGATTATCGCTGCAAAGTTATGAAAAAACGAGGGCAGAACAAAAGAATTCATTCTTTTTTATGCCATTTCACAGATGTGTCTTGTCATCTCGTTAAGGGCAAGACACTCCTGTCTTGTGAGCGCTTGGGTCGTCGAGCGGTTTTCCCAAGGTGCGAGGATGAGCAGGTTGCCTTGTGAACAGGCCTCAATGAATTCGCCACCAGGTTTGGTAAACGGGGTGAAACTCACGGGAGATATAAAAATGAGAGGTAGATGAGCGTCAAGAGCGGCTCTCATGACCGCCTTTTCCCCAGGACTGATAGAAGGGGATACCAACACGGCACCACCATGGGCCTCTTCAAGATGCTGCGCCACGGCAGCGTCAATCTCCTGTTCGTTGAGGCGGCGTGAGCACTGCACCTGTCGCTTCACGGGACGATTGAGCAAGAAGCGGTTGCCAATAGCGGCATAACTCTGCCCTGCAATGTGCAAGCCAAACTGCACTCTGAACAGGTCAGGGTGCTCTCGCTTGGCCAACAGGCGACGTGGATTGTCTGCCAGGTAGTTGAGCCATCGGTCAAGTTGCCCTTCACGGAGCAATAGCCGGTCGTTATATCCACTGGCGAACAGCAAGCCATGCTCCCGATTGTAGCTTGACCGTGGAGGCCGAGGGCGTTCTGTTTGTTGTGGCATTGCCACAACATACGGGACTTCTTCTCCCAAAACGATGCGGCGGTAATCCTTGTTACAGCCGGCTTTGAATCCTGAAATGGCCTGCCCCAAGTGCTTGTCCATCTTTTCTTTTACAAAGAGGATGCCATGGAGGTGGTCTGGCATCATCTGCAGTGCGATGACGCCAATTTCGGGATGTCGGTCCTCAATGGAGTGGAAATTGCGCTGCACTGCCTCCCCGAGTTCGTTTAATATAATGTGGGGCTCGTCATGGCAGCCTTTCTCGGCATCACTTTTTCCCTCAAGTCTCCCGAATAGTGGTCGTCGCCCCTCGGTCACCAGCGTGATGAGATAGATGCATCGCCCTTGATAGTCATGATCGATGCATCGTCGAAGCATCGATGGCTTGCACTCACCTGCAAATGGTCGCTGGCTCTCAAAGGTTTTTCTGTCCATTGCCTTGTTTTTGGGTTGTGGTTCTGGTTGTGTATGTTGTGGCATTGCCACAACATACGGGACGGGTTACTGGTTTTCGTCCTCTTGGGGTGTGAGGGCCGTCTCGACATCGGCGAGGGCGGCGGCAGCGGCGCTCTGGTATTGGTCAAGAGTGCGGGACTTGCGGATGGCCTTGAACAGTTTGTGGCTGGTGCCGGGGAGGAATGTTTGCCAGATGTCTTGCAGGTGGCGTACGAGCTGTGCTTCACCGCCATTGAGCTGCTCGGTGTAGCCGTCAACAAGCAAGTCGTGGAAGCGGCGATAGTCATCGGGGGTGGTGTCGGCTGCCAGCATGCCTGGATTGGCGGCGAGGCCGCTGCCCAGCATCACGGCCGCAAGAGTGGGGTAGCGCAGGATTGTCTGCTCAAGATCATCGACGGTGCGCAGACCGCCGTTATAGATCATGGGCCACGATGAGTCGGCCAGCATTGCCTCAAATTGCTCGATGTCCAGTTCTCCCTTGTATTGCTGCTTGCCAGTGCGGGGATGCACGGCGATGTTGACGGGCTTGATGATTGCCATCAATGGCAGGATATCACGCCATTGGTCGTTGCGGTCCCAGCCGATGCGCATTTTCACGCTGTACTCCACACCTTCGACTCGGGAGAGGGCCTTGAACAGTTCTTCGGCCAGTTCGGGGTAGGCGAGCATGCCAGAGCCCTTGCGGTGTAGTGCGATGGGTGGGAACGGACATCCCAGGTTGATGTCGATGCGGCTGTAGCCCATCTGCTGTAGCGCATCGACCATCATCACTGCATGGTCAGACTGGCTGGCAAGAATCTGTGGAATCAAGGTGGTGCCAACGTTGCGTTCGGGCTCGACATCACGCAGGTCCTTGCGCCTGATTTCTCCATGTTCCACTCTCATGAAAGGGGCGTAGTAGGCATCAACCCCTCCAAACACCTCATGTTGCGCCATGCGCCACACGTTGTCGGTCACTCCTTGTAACGGAGCCGCAAGCACTGGTATCTTGATATTATTATTCATAGTCATTGTTGATGAAAGGCGGTATAATCCGCGGTAGCAATTCCCACAAAGGTAAGTCTTTTTTTATAAAATGCCTTGAATCGATGCGTAAAAGAGTGAATTCACGAAAAAAGAAGAGATGTTTTAAAAATAATTCGGATTATTGGTATATAATCAAAATAACCCTGTATATTTGCGCCCAAATAATTGAGATTGATTATGAAAGTCATTATTGTCGGCGCTGATGCCATTGGGGCTCATCTGGCAGAGTTGTTTTCCAAGATCAAACAGGATATCGTCATCATTGATGAGGATGAGTCAAAACTGGAGCGCATTTCATCGAATTGCGATCTACTGACCATTAAATCCTCTCCCAACACGCCTATCAAGTCATTCAGAGAGGCTGGCGTCAAAAAAACCGACCTGTTTGTTTCGGTAACCCGTGATGAGAATCTGAATCTGAGTTTGTGTGTGCTGGCCAAGTCGATGGGGGCAAAGCGGACAATTGCTCGTGTGGAAAATTCAGAGTTCACCGACGAACAAATTACTGATGCATTCGAGCGCGCAGGAATCTCGTCCATCATTTATCCAGATGACTTGGCTGCGCAGGACATCGTCGCTGGGCTTGAACAGTCATGGGTGAGTCAGCGCTGGGATGTGCACGATGGTGCGCTCACCATGATCGGCGTCAAACTGAAAGCACCATGTGAAATCCTGAACAAACCCCTCAAGCAGTTCTGCCGCCCCGAGAGCCCCTATCACATTGTCGCCATCAAGCGTGGCAGCAGCACCATTATCCCGGCGGGTAATGACATGTTGCTTGACAACGATTATGTTTACTTCATGACTACCATGGATTATATCCGAGACATGCAGCATATTGTGGGGAAATCGCATTATCCTGATGTAAAGAACGTCATCATCGTCGGTGGCGGTAAAACCGCGGTGCGTGTGGTCAACCAGTTGCCACGCGGCATGAAGGCTAAAATCTTTGAAACCAGTGCTGCGCGATGCGAGGAACTTAACAGCATCATCGATACTGACCGAGTGATTGTCATCAACGCCGACGGCCGTTCGGTGAACAACCTGCTTGAGGAAAACGTCAAGAACACCCAGGCCCTTGTGGCACTCACCGGCAATGCTGAGGCCAATATCCTGACCTGCATGACAGCTCGGGAATTGGGCGTGAGCAAGACCATCGCAATGATTGAGAATATGGACTACATGAACATCGCCGGCAATGCTGACATCGGCATGGTCATCAACAAGCAGGCATTGACCGCCAGCTACATTTACCAGTTGTTGTTGAACGGCGATGTACGCAATATCCGCAACCTGTTGATGGTTAATGCCGATGTTGCTGAGTTCAATGCCCATGAGGGTTCGCGCATCACCTCCAAGCGGGTGTGTGAACTGAATCTGTCCCAGTCGATTGAACTGGGTGGTCTGGTGCGCAATGGTGTGGGCATGCTGATTAATGGCAATACCCAGATTCAACCTGGCGACAACGTCGTGGTGTTTTGCCAAGACACCAATATCAGTCAAATCGAGAAATATTTCATTTGAGTGATGATCAACACTAGACTCATTTTTAAGATATTGGGCGCCTTGCTGAATATTGAGGCAGCGTTCATGGCGTTATGTCTGGTCATGTCGTTGTGTTATCAGGAAGATGACATGATACCGTTAACCGTCACGGTGGTGGTGACTGTCATGGCTGCTATAGCGTTCAGGCTGCTGGGCCGTGGAGCCACCAACACGTTGAGCCGCCGGGATGCATATCTGCTGGTGACCATCGTGTGGATCGCTTTTGCGGCATTCGGTTCGCTGCCGTTTCTGTTGGGCGGCTATATCACCCATGTGGCTGATGCCTTCTTTGAGACCATGTCGGGCTTGACCACGACAGGGGCTACAACGATTGATAAGGTGGAGGGTATGCCGCATGGAGTGCTGCTGTGGCGTTCGCTGACGCAGTGGATAGGTGGCTTGGGAATCGTGTTTTTCACCATCGCCATTTTGCCGTCGTTTGTGGGCGGTTCGGTCAAGATATTCGCTGCAGAGGCCACAGGTCCTGTCCAGTCAAAGTTGCAACCACGGCTCACCATGAGCGCTAAATCATTGTGGGGCGTTTATCTGGCTTTGACAGTTGGTTGCGCTGTGTGCTTTTTCTTCTTTGGCATGGGGCCATTTGATGCCATTAATTATGCAATGACGATTACCGCGACGGGAGGTTTTGCGACCCATGACGCCAGTACGGGCTATTTCAATAATCCCGCCATCGACTACACCGCGATAGTCTTCATGTTTCTGTCAGGCATCAGTTTTGCCATGCTGTATGCGGTGATGTTCAAGGGCCGGATCAAGTATCTGCTCAAGAATGCCGAGTTTCGCTTCTATTCGGCACTCGCCCTGGTATCGACAGTCATCATTGCCGCGTTCCTGCTGCGCTATAACGATTACACCATTGCCGATGCCGTCAGGGTATCGCTCTTCCAGGTTGTCTCGTTCCTTACCACGACGGGAATGTTCAATGAGGATGCGGCTCAATGGCACCACATCACGTGGGTGGTGTTGAGCCTGTGCATGTTTTTTGGCGGATGTGCAGGCAGCACGGCCGGCGGTTTCAAGTGCGCCCGTGGCATCATCGCCCTTAAAATCCTGCGCAACGAGATTCTCCACAGGCTACACCCCAAGGCTATCCTGCCCGTCAAGGTCAACGACATGACCGTGAACACATCAGGTCAAATCACGCTGTTGGCTTTCCTCATGGTTTATTTCTTGTTGTGTTTTATTGCTTACTTTACCATGATTCTGGTGGGTGTTGACAGCACCAATTCATTTACCATTGCCTTGAGTTGCGTCAGCAACGTGGGTCCTACCCTGGGCTTGGAAATTGGTCCGACTATGTCATGGAGCGTCTTGCCCATGTTTGTCAAATGGATTCTCTCGGCACTCATGTTGATGGGGCGTCTTGAGATATTCACCGTATTGGTGATTTTTACACCTGCTTTTTGGCGGAATAGCTAAAAACAAAACTTTTTTCGGAAAAAATTTGGTCAGTTGGGGAATTGGTTATACCTTTGCAGTCGCTTTTGAGAAAATCATGGCGGGATAGCTCAGTCGGTTAGAGCGTCGGATTCATAACCCGGAGGTCCTGAGTTCAATTCTCAGTCCCGCTACTTTTAAGGGGTCACACCAGCAGGTGCGGCCCCTTGAAGTTTATTGCCTTGGCAATATTGCGTTACCCTCTGACTTCTAACTTACATGTAAAGTTTCTGGTTTTCGAAGTCTACCTCGCGGTCAAGGAGGTTGACGAAGTCGTCAAGCACCTCACGGTCCACGTCGCCCAGGGTGTATTCGTTCTCAGCGTCCTCGCGGATGAGTGATATCCACTCGCGACGTGCAGTGACATAGTCCTGATGAACCCGTTCCACGACTTCGTCTGAGAGTTCATCAATGCCATAGTAATCCAGGATGATGCGATAACTCCAAGACCAACGCAGTTCGTTGTAGTCGGCATCTAATGCTTTGAATCTCGCATTGACAGCCTCGATGTCGTTGAGACGGCCTGCAATGATGTCGTCAATGATATGTTCCTCGGCGCTCTGCGGCATGAGCAGACCAGCCAGGTCTATCCAGTTGCCTTCGCCGTCGGTAGAGACGGGTGGAATGGGTTTGTGGCGCTTGAGCACAGCGCCCATATAGATACGCAATGCCATGTCATAGAACTTGATGCCCTTGTGCAAGAACGGCGCTTTGATCACGTAATCGTGATAGTTGTAGGTGCTCACATTGTCGCCGCTGGCGGCACGCAGGTTCTCCAGGATTTTCTTGCCGCGCAAGACCTCGCTGATGGTGAAAGGACTGAGCCAGTCGAAGTTCACCACGCTCTTGCGGACCCCTTGAGTGCGCTTGTCGCGCTTGGGCCACTTGCGGATGTCGCGGTACAGGCCAACAGTAGCGAAGTTGCGGCCAGGCTTGAGGTACATCGTGTCGCCATAGGCTATCAAGTAGGAGAACGGCAGGTCGCTCGTGTCAGGGTGGTACATCAGTTTGCCGAATAGCACACTGAAGGAACCGATATTGGCAGGTAACAGCAGATAGGCACCGCTAGCGGTCTTGCAGCCGCGTTCGAGGGTGCCGTAGTGCATGGGACCCATCTTGTAGGCATGGTTGCTGAAGTTGGTCGCCGAGCCGGCGTTGTAGAACGAGAACATGGCGCCGATGAGCAGTGAACTCTTGTGGTGACTCACCGTGAATGGGCCGCAGAAGGCGGCACAGGCCTCGCCGTTGGACATATAGCTGTTGGCGAAGAAGACGCTGCTTGCTGCCGTGAAGCCGTTTTCCAGTTGGCAGAACTCGCCCACGAAGCAGTCGGTGAGTTTGACGCTGCCGTGAATGCGTGAGCCACCGCTGATGATGGTGTTCTCGCAGATGACGCCGGTGCGGATGATGATGGGGTTCTCGAGCGTGCTGCTGATGGTGCAGTTGCTAAGGCGTGACACGCCGCACAACTGGCACCCGTCATCGATGATGGTGTTGATGATAACGCCGGTGTTGACGATGCGCACATGATTGCCGATGGTGCTGCATTCGGGTCGTGAGGCAGAGACTGACTCGGCTACCATCCGTTTGATGGCATCCATCAGCGGCTTATTGTCGCCGTGTTTTACCATCAATGCAGCCAGCTGGCTATTGAGCTCGTTGAGCAGTAACAGGTTGCCGTTTCCCACTTCGTTCAGGACCGAGATGGTGTGACCCTGGCCGTAGTTAGGGTTGCCTTGGGTGTCGATGGTGCTCACGTTGGAGATGTAGCACCCGTCACCGATGGTCACGTTGTTGAGGTAGTTGCCGATATTCTCGATCAGGCAGTTGTCGCCGATGGTCACATTGCGCAATGTTGCGTTATCGCTGCCACAGTTTTTCACAAATCCGTCGGTGATTTCCACCGTGCCTTGTCCGTTTCCTAACCGTGCCCATCCGTAGAACTGTACGCGATGGCAACGTTTTGTGTCAAAATCTTCGGTAACAAGAATCTCGTCCCAATTCTGCGCCCAGCAGTCGTGAGCTTTCAGGCACTCGATTTGTTTTGTGGTCAGGTGTTGATATTCTTTCATAGTTTAGGTTATACATGAAATGATTAGTGGGCGCAAAGGTAGTGATTTTGCAGTGCGCGCAATCAAAATCCCAGATTTTTAATATTTGATAGGGATTGTAAAAGATTTTTTAGGAAAATTTACGGGCTGCCGCCCGCAATACGGGGACGCGGGGGGTGTAGTACGGGCTGCCGCCCGCATTACGGGGACGCGGGACTCGGGACGCGACGGGTGGTTAGTCGAGGCAGTGGACGAGGAGGTGGGTCTTGCCGTTGTCGACGAGGTGGATGATGAGCTCGCCGAAGAGGGTGTTCTGCCAGGCAAACCAGGCGCGGGTGTAGTGGGTGGCGTCGTCCTTGTGGAAGGACTCGTGCATGAATCCTGTGCCGGCGTCGGTGGTGAGCAGTTGGCGCAGGCACCATGAGATTTCTTCGTCATTGTCGGCTGTGAAGGCTTTCATCATGATGCTCATGGGCCAGATGAGGTTGTAGGCGGTGTGGGCGCCGCCGATGCCCTCGCCTGCCTTGCCCTTGAAGAAGCAGGGGTTGTCCTCGCTCCAGACAAAGCGGCGTGTATTGCGGTAGATGGGGTCGTCCATGGGTACGTCGCCCAGATAGCCCATTGCCAGCAGGCTGGGCACGTTGGCGTCATCGGCCAGCACTCGTCCGCCCCAACCGTCGACCTCGTAGGCGTAGATCTTGCCGTACTTGGGATGGTCCACGATGGCATATTTGTGGAGTGCGTCTTCCACCTCTTGGGCGAGGTCGCGGCATTGTTTGGAGAGTTCCCAGTTGTAGTTGACCTTTTCCAGGATCTCACCCGCCTTGCGCAGTGAGGATACCGCCATGAAGTTGCTGGGCACCAGGAAGGGCAACACGGTGGCATCGTCGCTGGGACGGAAACACGACACGATCAGCCCGACTGGATTGACGGGTGGACCCCAGCCGTACCAGGTGAGGGATGACTTGGCGTCGATGTCTCGGCGCATGAACTTGTAAGGACCCTTGTCGCCGCCCTTGCGCTGCTGTTCCTTGAAGGTGCGCAGCACGGCTTGCATGGCCTCGAGCCACAGGTCGCCGAAAATGCTGTCGTCACCTGTCACGAGCCAATACTCATAGGCTAGGCGGATCGGGTAGCAAAGTGAGTCAATTTCATACTTGCGCTCATGCAGTTCAGGCTTCATGTCAGTGAGGTCGTTCTCCCACTGGCTGCCCGTCGGGCCGTCGTTAAAGGCGTTGGCATAAGGGTCGAGGATGATGCACTTGAGCTGTCGCAGGATGACGCCGCGCAGCATATGGCGCAGTTTCTCGTCCTGTTTGGCGTATTTGACATAGGGCCACACCTGTGCGCCACTGTCGCGCAGCCACATCGCGTGGATATCACCTGTATAAACAAACGTGTCGTCATCGCCATCGTCGGTCAAGCGATAGTGTACCGTGCTGTCGAGCGTGTTGGGAAAACAGTTCTCAAACATCCATGCCAGCCGTGGGTTGCCCTTTATCTTCTTGAGCACTTCCTGAATGCGTCTCTCGATGATGGCGCTGGAGAACAGACGCTCCTCGGCGGGCGGGCGCTTGGTGACGTAGGTCGTGGTGGCATCGCTCACCATCGTGGTGTAGCGTGGATGCACGTCGGCCATAGCAGGCAACACAGCAGCTATGGCTATGATGGAAAATAACAGGTGCTTCATTCTCATTGTGTCGTCTTTTTTTGTGCCCGACGATGATGTGGCAAGTCAGTTGGCGGCAGGTTTATAAGGGTTGGCCTTGACCAGGATGGTGTCAGGCTCAATCTTGGTGACCACCATCTTGGAGTTGCCGCGCCACAGCACAGTGCCCTTGTACTCGTTGTAGGTGAGGACGATGCGTTGGCCGTTTTGGGACCATCGCATGGCGTCTCGTGCCAAGGAGTCACTAGCGATGGAGAAAGCCACGTCGGTGTGCATGGCGGTGATAGTATCCTCGACATAGCCCTCGCTGATCATCTCACCTTCAAAGGTTTTGAACAGCGTGCCCTCGTTGCTGACCTTCATGATCCAGCCTTTTTCCTGACTTGTGCGGTAGGGGTGGAAATAGTGTTGCCACATCCACCAGCCCAGGAACAGGACCATGGCCACGATAATCAGGGCGAGCATCACCTTGACGGTGTTGCCACGGCGCTCAATGGTGGCCTCCTTGATTTCGCGTTCCTCGCGTTCCTGCTCGGTCTCGTGATGGACTTGGGGTTGTTCCTCGGGAACGTTCTCGTCGGTGAAATAGTCGTTGAAATTGTCGTCCATTGCTATAAAGATGGGTTACAGTTTGATTTCGTCATTGGTGGTGTCGACTGTGGTCTTGCCGGTCTCGATGCGGCGGCGGTCAATGGCCATGCTGGTGAAGGCATAGATGCCCAGCACAATCAGCAATACCGTTTGGAAACCCCAAACAAGCATGGCGAATGCCGATGCACGCGGGTCAAAATGGGAGGGCGAGAACACGCCCACGCCGTAGAGCGAGAGACCGAAGATGATGGCCACATGCCATGAGCCCAGGCCTCCGTTGGTGGGAATGCCCATGCCGATGCTGCTCAGCACGAACATCACCAGCACGGCCAGCACGCTGAGGCCGCTGGTAAAGGTGAAAGCCTTGCAGGCCAGATAGAGCTGCAGGAAGTAGCATCCCCAAATCAGGATGGTGAGCAGTAAAAACCACCACTTGCCATCCATGCGGGTGATGGCGGCAAAGCCTTCCCACAGGTTGCGCGCCATGAGTTGGATTTTCTTGATGATTTTGTTCTCGGTCTTCATCACCAGCAGCCAGCCGACGGCGATGATGGCGATGGCGGTACCGAACCAGATGCGGGCGTCACTGGCGACGTTCATGAAGTTTTCCTTCATCTGGGGATAGGTGTCAAAGAATTTGCCGAAGGCTCCTTGTGCCAGCAGGAAGGTGACAAACGTGAGCAGCAATACCGTGACGGTGTCGGTCAAGCGGTCGGCCACCATCGAGCCCATGACCTGGGTGACCGAGGCCTTTTGACGATTGGCGATGTAGCCACAGCGCCACACTTCTCCCAGGCGCGGGAACACCAAGTTGACGGCATAGGTGCCGAAGATGCTGTTCAGCACAGCGCTGAACGAAGGCTTTACATCGATGGCCTTGAGCTGCAGGCGCCATCGCAATGCTCTGAACACGTGGCTCATTATACTAACGACTGCCACGGGCACGAACCACCAGTAGTCCACATCGGTCTTGAGCGTGTCCATCATGCTGTTGATGTCCACGTTCTTGTATAGGAAGTACATCAGCCCCACGCCGATGACGAGGGGGATGCCGTATTTCACGAGATAGGATATTGCCTTTTTCACGCTTTTCTTGAAATATTGAATTAAAATGTTGTTCCCGATGCGTGCATAATGGTAAAAAAGCATTAACTTTGCAAATTACTAATGAACGCATTGGAACGTGCAAAGATAACAATAAATGGACAAATATGCGGAAAGTTAGAGCAAAAAAGTCACTGGGGCAGCATTTCTTGACCGATCTGTCAATTGCCGAGCGCATTGCCCACACGCTGGATGAATTCAAGCACCTGCCAGTGCTTGAGGTGGGACCGGGCATGGGTGTGCTCACCCAGTACCTGCTCGATATGGGTCTGGACCTCACTGTGGTGGAACTTGATGCCGAGAGTGTGGATTACCTGGAGGCGGCTTTCCCGCAACTGCACGGCCGCATCATCGGTGAGGATTTCTTGAAGATGGACCTCCACAAGTTGTACGGGGACCGGCCCTTCTGCGTCATTGGTAATTATCCCTATAATATCTCCACACAGATTTTCTTCAAGGTGCTGGATTACCGCGATCAGGTGAAGTGTTGCAGCGGCATGCTGCAGCGTGAGGTGGCTCAACGCATCGCCGAGCCCCCGGGCAGCAAGACCTACGGCATCCTGTCGGTGCTGCTGCAGGCATGGTATGACATCGAATACCTGTTCACCGTCGACGAGCATGTCTTTAACCCGCCACCCAAGGTCAAGAGTGGTGTCATTCGCCTGACGCGTAATGATGTGACCGATTTGGGCGTCGATGAACGCATGTTCAAGCGTCTGATTAAGTTGTCCTTCGGCCAGCGGCGCAAGATGTTGCGCAGTTCACTGAAGCCGATATTCAGTGCCAATCCCACGGTGATGGAACGTGACGTGTTCCGACAACGTCCCGAGACTCTGGGCGTTGAAGATTTCATTGCCCTGACGCGGCTAGCCATCGAGCAGCCCCATTAATTCCCTTCATTACAAGAACCATTAAGACACTTGAAACGCAATGAAAGAATTTACCGAGGAATATCTGTCAAACCTCAAAGAACTCATCAGTAATAAGAACGAGGAGCTGGTGCGGGCCCAGGTTAAGGACCTGCATCCTGCCGATATCGCTGAACTCGTGGGCGACCTCAGTGATGAGGACGCTTTGTTCATCATGTTGATGCTCGACGATGAGACTGCCGCCGATGTGCTGGTTGAGCTCGACGAGGGCCAGCGCCACGACCTGATGGAGCTGATGCCCAACGAGGAAATCGCTAAGCAGGTGGAGCAGATGGACGCCGACGACGCTGTTGACGTGATCCAGGAACTTGACGAGGAAGACCGTGAGGACGTTATCAGCCACATCGATGACGTGGAACAGGCTGGTGATATCGTTGACCTGCTGCAATATGACGAAGATACCGCCGGTGGTTACATGTCTACCGAGATGGTCGTCGTCAACGAGAATATGTCAATGCCCGATTGCATCAAGGCGATGCGTCAGCAAGCCGAGGATATGGACGAGATATACAATGTCTATGTCGTTGACGATGATGGACGTCTCAAAGGTATTTTCCCGCTGAAGACGACAATCACTAACCCCTCGGCCTCCAAGATTAAGCACGTCATGGAGCCAGATCCCATCAGCGTACGCACCGACACCCACATCGAGGACGTAGCCCTCGACTTCGAGAAATATGACCTTGTGGCGATGCCCGTCGTGGACAGCATCGGCCGTCTTGTGGGCCGCATCACGGTGGATGACATCATCGATCGAGTGCGTGAGCAGGGAGAGGACGACTACCAGTTGGCATCAGGTATCTGGGGCGATATCGAGACCGACGACAATGTGTTCCGTCAGGTGCGCGCCCGCTTGCCGTGGCTGCTCATCGGCTTGGTGGGCGGTATCATTAATGCCTTGATTTTGGGTGGTGGCGAAGGCGATGCCGACTTGTTGCGCATTCTGCCCGGTCTGGCATTGTTTATCCCCTTGATTGGCGGTACTGGCGGTAATGTAGGTACCCAGTCGAGCGCTATCGTCGTACAGGGTCTTGCCAACGGCAGCCTTGACATCAAGCATGTGGGCAAGCACTTGTTCAAGGAATTCAGCACTGCGCTCATCAATGCGCTGGTGATGGGCTTGCTCATCTTCCTGTACACCCGTTTCTTCCCCGTTGATGACAATCCCACCAAAAGCAACATTGCAGCTGCAGCCGTGACCACTTCATTGTTCCTTGTGGTGATGTTCGCATCACTGTTCGGTACCGTGGTGCCCCTGGTTTTGGAGCGACTCAAGATAGATCCCGCCATTGCTACAGGTCCGTTCGTCACGGTGACCAACGATATCGTGGGTATCACTATCTACATGGCCATCAGTGGCTGGCTCATCAACGTCTTTACCAGTTGGATGGGGTGACGACAAGACAATCGTTTCACATACACGCAATGCCCATAAATGGTTCATGCATCCCATGACCTGTTTATGAGCATTGGTGCATTTAAAGGCAGTTGGTGTTGCGTAGTTCCCAGAAGGCGACAGCCGCAGCAGCGGCGACGTTCAGCGAGTCGACGTTGTGTTTCATCGGGATGCGCACGACATGATCGGCTGCCGTGATGGCTTCATGGGAAAGGCCGTCCCCCTCGGTGCCCATGATCAGTGCCAATCGGGGCTCTCGCTTCAAGACAGGGTCATCGAGCGGGATGGAGTCATCGCTCAAGGCCATGGCAGCCGTGCTGAAGCCTAACTCGTTGAGGTGTGGTGTGACAGGTTCCTCAATCCATGTCCAGGGAACAAGGAACACCGAACCCATCGACACGCGCACGGCGCGGCGGTTTAACGGGTCACAGGCTGTGGGCGTGAGCAATACGGCATCGATGCCCAAGGCTGCCGCAGAGCGGAAGATGGCGCCGATGTTAGTGGTGTCGGTTACAGCGTCGATGACGACGATGCGATGAGCGTCCCGACAGATGTCGGCCACAGGGCGGGGCAGCGGGCGTCGCATGGCGCACAACACGCCGCGGGTCAGGGTGTATCCCGTCAACGATGCCAGCAGGTCGCGGTCGCCGGTATAGACAGGGATGTCGCCGCAGCGCTCAATGAGACTGGCGGCGTCACCCGTGATGTGACGGCGCTCGCACATGAGTGATAAGGGCTCATAGCCGGCGTCCAGGGCGACGTTGATTACTTTGGGGCTTTCGGCGATGAAAATGCCCTTGTCCGGCTCAAGGCGATTGCGCAACTGCGCCTCGGTGAGCGTGCTAAAGACTTCTACCCCGGGGTGCTCCAGTGATGTGATTTCAATAATCGGCATAATCTTGTCTGATAACCCTACAAAAGTAGTGTTTAATTAAAATATCGCCAAATCCTTGTGAGTTTTTTCATTTTCACAGAGCGAATGGTTAAAAATGTGGAATTTATTTTGTGATTTGGTGGATTAGCAGTATCTTTGGGGAGAAATAACTCTAATACAAATATTTGCAAATATTGTACTTATGTCAAGAACCATCACATTCAATGAACTGCGACGGATTAAAAACCGTCTGCCCGAAGGTTCCATCCATGTAATCGCCGACAAACTCAACCTGCCGGTTCAGTCGGTGAGAAACTACTTTGGCGGGTCGAATTATGAGTTCGGGACCAACATGGGTTTCCATTTGGAACCTGGACCCGATGGCGGATATGTCGTGCTTGACGATCCGAAGATTTTGGACATGGCGCTCGAAATTCTCGAACGGAAAGAGTAACATCAACTATATTAAGCTCATCACTGATGGATAATAACAAAAGCAATAATGACCCTAATCGGCTGATCACCGTTGCCATCCACACCTTTGATCGCGCTGTGGAACTCAAGGACACCCTTGAGGAAGAAGGCATTGAGGTGAAGTTGCACAACGTCAACCTCGATGAGAAAGTGCTTGGCCCCGGCGTGCGTGTACGCATCCGTGAGCGCGATCTTGCCCAGGCGTTGCAGATTATCGAGTCTCCCGAGAGTTCCACCACCGGTCGCCGCACCGTTTTGCTGCCGGTGGACTTCGGCAAGTACTCCCTCAAGTCGGTGAAACTGGGCATGGAATATGCGCGCCGCAGCCGTGGCCGCGTGGTGTTGTTGCACAGTTACATCAACGAGCGCCGCACGCTGTCGTTGCCCTTTGGCAGCGACCGCTATGAGAGTCCCGAGGACGACTTTAAAGATATCAAAAAGGACGCACGCCGCCGCATGGATGAATTCACTCAGCTCATCCAGGATAAGATTGCGGCTGGAGAATTACCCAAGGTAAAGATTGAGACCAAGGTCACCGAAGGCATCCCCGAGGAGCAGATTCTGCATTTTGCCAAGAAATATGACGTCTCGCTCATCGTGATGGGCACCAGTGGCACCAACCGTCGACGTCAGAACCTGATCGGCAGCGTGGCTGGCGAGGTGATGGATGCCTGCAAGTTCCCCATCTTCACCGTGCCAATTGGCATGCCCGACATTGGCCTGGCCGACATCACGCGAGTCGTGTTCTTTTCCAACCTCATCGAGCAGGACATGATGTCGCTCGACAGGTTTGCCCGGCTGTTTAACATGCGTGGAGTGGAAGTGACGATTATTCCGGTTATAGACAAAAAAGACCGGCGTTTGGTGGACCAGTCTTTGCAGCAGTTGGCTCAGTATTGCCGTGAGCATTATCCCGAGTGCACATTCAAGACCAAGCGCATCGCCACCAAGTCGTTTGTGGACAATGTGTCGCAGTTCATCATTGATGAGGGTATCCAGACCATTGTTGTCCCCAACAAAAAATCAAGCATTTTCTCACGCCTGTTCAACCCGAGCATCGCTCATCGTGTCCTCTTCCAGACCGACACTCCAATGCTCGTGGTTCCTGTGTGACGCATCATTCAGATGATGGAAAGAGTGGAAGAGGAAATCTTTGAACAGTTACTGGAAAAGCCCTATTGGGTGATTGACTTCCTGCCCGTGCAGGTGACTCAAGGCAGTCGCGGGCAGTTCTTTACCATAGAGCAGTATTATCTCACAGAACCGCGGCATGAGCGATTGTGCCGCCAGTTCGCTGATGTCTTGCTGAAACTGAACTGCTACCATGACTTGACGGTGTATCACGAAGGTGATGAATGGGTCAAGAATCCTGAACCAGGGACCTTGGTCGCTTGGCTTTGGGAGGCCTTGCAACACGGCCATCTGTGCGCCTTGATTGACGATGGCGAATCGCTAATCATGGCCAGCGGCGGAGAAATCTGCTTGACGCTCTACAACCCGTCTGTCACATTGCTCGAATTGGTTCAGCAACTGGCATCAGCCGCAGGCTTATACCTGTGGCAACCAGCACAATAAATGCAATAAAAACTATAAACAAGAGAACATGGATCGTTCTTCACAGATAATCAGGACAAGTTGGATTGGCATTATTGCCAATGTATTGCTGGCCGCGTTTAAGGCCGGTGTGGGCATTCTGGCCAGTTCGGTGGCCATTGTGATGGATGCTGTGAATAACCTGAGCGATGCGCTCTCGAGCGTCATCACCATCATCGGCACCAAACTCTCGCAGCGCCCTGCCGACAGGAAGCACCCATTCGGGTTCGGCCGCATCGAGTACTTCAGTGCCATCATCATCGCCGTGATTGTACTCACTGCAGGCGTCACATCACTAATCGAATCCATCAAGAAGATCATTGAACCCACCACGCCCTCTTATAGCACAATCACCCTCATAGTCATCATCGTGGCCATTGCGGTGAAACTGGTGTTGGGCCAGTACGTCAAGAAGCAGGGAGAGAAACTGAAGAGTGATGCGCTGATTGCATCAGGGGCCGATGCGTTGTTCGACGCCGTCATCACGCTGGCGACGCTCATCTCGGCAGGAGTGATGCTGCTGTGGAGCATATCGCTTGACGGCATCCTGGGTGCCCTGATTTCGCTGGTGATCATCAAGGCCGGTATTGAGATGTTGGCCTCTCCTGTCAACGAGTTGCTTGGTGCCAAGATTTCACCCGAACTGCTGTCTCAAATCAAGCGCGAGGTCAACGACTTTGACGATGTTCACGGCGTATTTGACATCATTCTGCACAACTACGGCCCGGATGTGCAAATCGGTTCCCTGCACATCAACGTCATGGACACCATGAATGCCCACCAGATTCATGGCCTCACGCGTCGCATCACCGAGGAGATGTTTGCCCGTCACGGCATCATCATGACAGTCGGTGTGTATGCGGTCGCTACGGGCGATAACAAGCGCGCTCAGTTGCAGCACACTCTCATGCAGGCCGCCGCGGCTCATGAGCATGTTGAGCAGGTGCACGGTTTCTATTATTTTGAGGACGAACGACGCGTTTCTATCGATGTGGTGCCTGACATCAGCATCCATGACGATGCCGCATTTATTAAGGAACTCACCGAGAAGTTGCAACCCCTTGTCCCCGATGACAAGGTGTCCATCGTCATCGACCACAACTACAGCGATTAATCAATTATCTGGCTTAAAACCTGAATTGACGTGTAGCTGAGTCGTAGGTGATGCCGGCTTGGCCCATTTCGTAGAGCAGGGCTATCATGTCGATGTCTGTACTGATGCAGAAGGTCTTCAAGTCCATGTCGTTGGTCTTGAGCATCATGTTCACATACTGCGATTTCATGTAAGGGTCTTGCGGTAGATTCATAGCCTTAAAGTCATTAAAATACAGATTGGATCGCTATTTCTTCATCGGAATAATGGTGAAGGAGCAGGTGCGGTCAATAGCGTGGAGACGGTATTGCTCCAACGGGCGGGCTCCCCAACTGTCGATGCCTCCCACGCCGCATTGCTCACCATCGAGGGTGAGGATGGTAAAGGGTGATTTCTCTAATTGCGAGGGGTGGCGTTGATGTTTCTCATTGCCCTCGTCAAGCATCGCGATATTGTAGTGCAACGCGCTGGCATAGAACGGTTTGTCGGCTGTTATCTTGATGCCCATGCCTTCGGTATCGGTCTGGTTCCACCAGCGGATGTCGCCCTTGGTACCCGTCTCCTGGGGACGGATGTAGGGATAGAACTGCTCGTCGGCAGTCTGGCGGTAGATGCCCAGTCGCTGGCTGTAACGGCGGTCGGCATAGTTCTCGACGGGACCACGGCCATAAAACACGCTGTTGTCCATCTTGTAGGGCAATTCCATCACCATGCCGAAACGCAGCATTTCGGGCAATTCGATGTAACTGTCATCAAATGCGATTCCCTGGGTGACACACATGGCGCCATCGGCATGGATTTCGTAGGTGAGTGTGAGCCTTGCATGCACCTCGGGCATGTCGTAGCGGGCCACAACGGTTACTTGTGACTTGCCGGATGCTTTCTTGTCCACGCCTAACGAGGTCAGATTCATCGCAGGATTGCGCCATACTTTCAGTTTCTGCTGCAACCAGGCGCCCATGTCGTTGTCGGTCACCGCACGCCAGAAATTGGGGCGCAGTGAACCTCCTTCGCCCAGGATATTCACGCCATTGATGGAATATTGTTTTAAAAACCCTGTCTTTTCATCAAAGCCAAGGCTGGCACCGTTTCCATTGATTGATAGTGTGCCATCGGGTAATCGATTGACCTTGAATTTTGCCTTGTCATTAGGTAACTGAGCGGCTTGAGGCGCCACCTCGCGGACGGGCAGTTGGGCAAAGGCGGTGCACTGGCCGGCTTCCATCAGTGGCTCGGCATGCTTGAGCATAAAATTCACGTTGAGCATCACCTCGCTGTTCGGGTCAAGTGCGGCAAGGGTGCCCTCGATGGGTAGATGCAGCATTTGTCGCCCCTGGGGTGCAACCTTGAGGTCGTTTTCCTCGCCGTTGAGCACCGATTGGCCATCGACAAGCAGTTGCCACCGCATCTTGACATTGCTCAGGTCACAGAAGAAGAACTCGTTCCACACCGCGATATCGCCTTGACGCACGTTCACGTCCTCGGCCCACACGTTCTGGTAGTAATAGGCGGTCTCGTAGGCATGCGGATTCCACACGCGGTCGGGGCTCACAAGACCGTTGCAGTTGAAGTTGTTGTCGCTGGGGTCGTGGGTATTGTAGTCACCACCATAGGAAAAATATTCCTTACCGTCGGCGGTCTTCACGCGCAGACCTT
>JAEEGL015198971.1_pt1 | contig 26767 bp, 25 predicted proteins | sample 9134231 | NCBI WGS metagenome assembly JAEEGL01 (sample SAMN16246548, study PRJNA631951) | gut metagenome | biome: gut microbiome; feature: rumen; material: fiber-attached | host: Bos | place: Iran: Karaj | collected 2018-10 | reverse complement strand
GTCATACCAATTTTGGTGCCGAGAATGACTTGCATTCTATTCCTTTCCTTTATATTGCCTATTCCGCCTCTGTACAACAGGCAGAATAATTCTCGCAATTTTTTAATATTTTTTACATGTAAATAACTAGACTTTTAGGCCGGTTTCCGCTCGTGAGTTTTACGGACCTCTCCTTATGTCTAGATAACCCACTAATTATAGCACACTTTTTCTCTTTTTACAAGAGGTTTTTAGATAAAAAATGCCCCGGACCAGTCCGGGGCTTTACTAGGGTTTTATTTTTTTAGTTCGTCGTAATGTGAAACAATGTAAATTTGCTTTTTGTCTGCATATTTTTGGCAATTTACGCCGAGAGTAATCCACTGAGCGTATTCGCCAGTATGCATCATATAGAAAACATAGTTATCGCTAACGCCGTCAAGAATTCTCTGAATCCTACCCGCATCAATACCATACTTTCTATTAAGAAGTGTACATACTTCGAGCATTTTATCTTTGTAATCGCTCATATTACATTGCACCCTTCTTATCACTTCAAGCACGATAGTATCTTTCAAACCATCCTCAAGCTCACTCATCATATCAACTTTCTGCATATCACTCATAGCGCTTCCCTCCTATTAGATGTACATAAAACCCTATTTTTAAAAAATACAAGCACCACGTTGTGATGCCCTATTCGTAGGATATAACACCGTGCTATATCTTGTCAATAATTTCCCAAACCTCTTTTACGGCGTGCGTCTCCATTAGTTTTGCACGGATGTCAGAAGCCCCCGGAAAATTATTAATATAAATCTTGAAAAAGTGTTTTAGCGGCTCATATGGAAGCTCATGAGGATGCTCTTCGTAAAGCTTCAAATGAAATTTTAAAAGCTCGGTTAATTCTTCACGAGTTGGTTCATGATTAGTGAAGCAATATGGGTTCTGGAATACACCGCGACCAATCATAAAGCCATCCACCTCAGGATATTTTCCATGAAGAGCCATAGCTTGCTCACGGTTCTTGATGTCGCCGTTAATAATAAGTTTAGTCTCTGGGCTAATCTCGTTGCGTAGCTTAATAACTTCTGGGATCAACTCATAGTGAGCTTCAACCTTACTCATTTCTTTCTTCGTACGAAGATGCACTGTAAGAGCAGCTGGATGTTCATTCAGAAGTGCTGGCAACCATTCTCTAAATTCTTCAACTTTACTCCAGCCGAGCCTCGTTTTTACAGACACAGGAAGATCAGTGTTAGCCTTTGCAGCTCTTAAACATTCTACGGCGAGCTCCGGGGTTTTAATCATCGCAGCGCCGCCACCAGTACGGTTTACGTTCTTATCCGGACAACCGAAATTTAGATCTACGCCAGAGAAACCAAGATCCTTTAATGCTCTCACGGTCTCTGCAAAATGGTCTGGTTCCTTGCCCCAAATCTGCGCAACAATCGGCTTATCGGTAGATACAACCTGAAGTCTTTCAAGCGCATTTGCGCGTCCTTTTTCAGACGCATAAGATGAAACATTGGTAAATTCAGTATAAAAAAGATCTGGTCGGCCAGCTTTCGCCACCACCTGACGAAAAATCACATCCGTTACGCCTTCCATCGGCGCCAAGATGAGAAATGGAGTTTCTAGCTCTTGCCAAATATTCATTTTTATATTATAACACAGTTTTACATTTCTAGAAACGCGTCAATAAAGTCGTCTAGGTGGCCATCTAGAACGTCGTCTGGGTCCGTAGATTCATACCCAGAACGAGTATCTTTTACGAGCTTATATGGTTGAAGCACATAGTTTCTAATTTGCTGGCCCCAAGAGGCAGACTCACCCGCACGAAGCTCGCCAATCGTTGCCGCATGCTGCTCTAACTGCATTTGTACAAGTTTACCACGCAAAATTTCCATTGCTTTCTCTTTATTTTGAAGTTGAGAACGCTCATTTTGAATTGCCACTACGGTATTCGTAGGAAGATGCGTAATACGCACTGCGGAGTTCGTCGTATTTACCGACTGGCCACCATGACCGCCAGAGTGGTACACATCAATTCTGAGATCTTTCTCATCGATTTGCACTTCTGTATCGGCTTTAATAACAGGTAGAATTTCTACAAGCGCAAATGAAGTTTGGCGCAAATTATTTGCATTAAACGGAGAGAGGCGGACCAATCTATGCACGCCGTGCTCAGACTTTAAAAGTCCATAGGCGTTTGTACCAGCTACCTCATATACAGCGGTTTTGATGCCAGCTTCTTCACCCTCCGTACGTTCAATTAGCGAAGCCTTAAATCCTTTTTTCTCAAAAAATCTAAGATACATACGTTCGAGCATACCAGCCCAGTCCATCGCCTCAGTACCGCCAGCACCAGAAGTAATACGAATAATCGCATCTTTAGCATCATAGGCCCCAGTAAAACGAAGTGATTTCTTGAGCTCTAGTAGGTTATTTTCCATCGCGCCAATTTGCTCAGCAAATTCTTCTTTAAGTGAATCGTCAGAAATAGAAATTAGCTCATTTAGATCCTTTATCTGCGTACCAAGAAGCTGCCATGGTTGGATTTCGTCATTTAGCCTAGCTAGCTCCTGGTTTTTTCGAGTTGCTTCCTCTACGTTATGCCAGATTTCTGGGTCTGCTACTTCTTTCTCCAAAACGCCAGCTTCTGTAATCTTATCAGCGATAGCAAGCTTCTCATAAACTTTCAAAAATTCCGCTTCAAGGTCGTCTAATTTCTTCTGTAAATCTTGCATAATTCATATTATATCACAAGGTTTTCGTGCTAAAATTTAATAAAGGGGGGTGATAGCATGAGTACATTAAAGAACATCATAAATGAAATGTCCTACGAAGAATTCGAGGCCAAAGTAAGAAAGCCTATTATGTCTGCTGCAAGCTATAAAAAATATGCAAAGCAAGGCATGCCGGCTCTAATACCAGAAGAAAAACGCGACTTAGTAAGTCGCATTTATTTCTACTTGGACTTCGAAAAAAGAGGTCTCCCTTTGTCCGCTATCACGGATGACGAAATTAGATATTTCGTAGTCGCCTCTACTTTTAAATCGGCATTTCATAAATAAAAATGGCCCCGTACTCGGGGCCACTTTTTATTTTATAGACCAGGAAAGGTCACGCGAGTTGAACTCGAGTGTCATTTTCTCCCGACCTACGAGCACATCAAAGATGTGGAATGCGATTCCACCCGCAAAACGAATTTGCGTACGGAGAAGCTCCGTTATTTCGGTTTCGGATTCACCGCGACGCCTAAAAGTAAGCGGTTGGCACGGTGTCATTTCGTAACCGAAGAGGGCCATTACTTCGACCTGCTCGATTTTGTTATTAAAGTTTTTCATAAAGACTCCTTAAATAAATTATTTTTAGAGTCATTTATGTGAGCCTAATGTGTGCTCGGCTCTTGGCTAAGGGCATAAATGACAATACCACATAGCTTTAAACTTTTCTCTACACCAGTGACCGAAGTATGGCGTGAGCAACTTAATTATATCATGATATAATTAGGGCATGAAAATAGGCTTATTCGATTCTGGTATTGGTGGCACTACTATTCTTGCTGCCATTAAAAAAGTTCTTCCGAACGAAGAATATAAATATATCGCTGATTCCAAAAACTGCCCTTACGGCGAAAAAACCGATGAAGAGTTAAAAGAAATTGTCACCACAAACGTAGAAGAGCTAAAAGCCTGGGGCGCCGAAATCATAGTAATCGCCTGCAATACCGCCACCACAAGATGCATTTCATATCTTCGTGAAAAATATCCAGAACTTAAATTTGTCGGTACCGAACCCGCAATTAAGTTAGCTGCAGATACAAATGCTAAGAATATTCTCGTTATGGCAACCCCTGGGACCATCGAATCAGAACGCACTAAGTCTCTTCTTTCTGAAAATCAAAAACCAGGCCAAAATATCGAACTATTAGCTTGTCCTGGTCTTGCAGATACCATCGAAGCGAACTACGAATCTAATAATTTTGAACCAATTAATGATTATCTAAAAAATCTCTTTTCTTCCGTCACATTTGCCCCAGACATTATAGTTCTAGGTTGTACTCACTATTCTCTCATTAAAAATCAAATCCAACCTTTCTATGAAAATGCCGCTCTTATAGATGGAAACGACGGCGTAGCACGCCAAGTCAAAGAACTAGTCCAAGGTAAATCATACAAAAAAATCCTTCTTTTGGGTTACGGCAAAGAAGGTAAGTCTGCCGAAAACTACTTTAAATCTCATTTTAATTGCGAAATAGATATTCTTGAAAATTTCACTCGCGAAGAAATTGAGAACAAAGATTTCTCTAGTTACGATCTTATTCTCCGCAGCCCTTCCGTTCCGCCACTCCATCTCTCAAATGAGTCATCACTAACTCGTTATTTCTTCGATAAATGCCCATGTCCTATTATCGGTGTGACTGCCACCAAGGGTAAAGGTACCACTTGTTCATTTACTAAGTCTATTCTCGACTCCCTAGGTAAGGATGCGTATCTAGTTGGTAATATTGGCACGCCTTCTATTGAGGTTCTAGACGAACTAAGGCCAACTTCTGTAGTAGTTTATGAAATGTCTAGCTTCCAACTTTGGGACCTAGAGAAATCTCCGCATATTGCAGTAGTGGGCACCATTGAACCAGATCATCTTAATGTCCACGATGGATTCGAAGACTACATCAATGCAAAAGCAAATATCTGTCGCCACCAAACTCCAGACGATTTCTGTATTTATTACAAAAACAATCCAGACTCTATTCGCATCGCCGAGAATGGCAACGGCAAAAAACTTGCCTACCCACTTGAGATCCCAGCAGAGATCTTAGATTCAGTCGTACTTCCTGGCGCACACAATAAAGATAACGCCATTGCTGCTATTTCAGCTGTTTCCTGTTATATGAATCTTTCAGTAAATGACTTCTGCGTAGAATACAGTGAAAAGATCAAGCAAGGTCTAGCGAATTTCCATGGCCTCCCTCACCGCCTAGAATATGTCCGTACTATTAATAATACTTCATATTACGACGATAATTTTTCAACAAACCCTAGCTCAACCAGGGTAGCAGTAAATTCATTTCCTGATTCAGATATTGCTATTATTATTGGCGGCCGCGACAAAACCAAAAATGAAGATCTCGCCGAAATCTATGAAATCCTAAAAACACCAAATATTGTCAAAATCATTCTTATGGGTGAATCTGGTCACGAAATCTATAATCGTTTCGAGGACCCACGTTTTGTACTTGTAGAATCCCTAGAAGAAGCCGTAACAAAAGCTACTGAATCTGTGGCGGAGTCTGGTCGAAAATCTGTGGTTCTAATGTCTCCGTCGGCTGCGAGCTTTGACATGTTTGAGAATGTTTACGACCGTGGATCAAGATACCAATCCATAGTAAAAGGCCTACAATAACTACACCTTCAACAATTGCAGCAATCATCCAGCCGTCTATACTACTCTCCGCTGGCTTTTCTTCTTCGCCAGTAGTTTCTATATCCGACTCATCGGAATCCACAAGTGGTCCATCAACTTCCAATTTTTCTTCAGCAGTATTCGGAACTTCTTCTACAGTCTCAGAAGTAGTTACACCCTGTGGTTCTGGAGGAGCGGTTGTCTTTGGCGTGTTGGTATTATTATTTGAAGTAGGCTTTGTCGTAGATGCAGGCGTTGGGGTAGGAGTTGGAGTAGGAGTTGGGGCTGGGGTTGGGGTAGGAGTAGGAGCGGGAGCAGAATCGCTCACTGAAACAGAAATAGTGCGAGTAGCACCAGAAATGTTTTCATCGTCATAGGTAGTTACATCAGTTGCACGTACAGTAATAGTTGCGGAACCAGCAGATACACCGGTAACCGTAATAGTTGCAGAGCTATTGTCTAGGAAAGTGCTTCCAGTAGATACTCTAGCGACGCCACTATTGGAAGATGAAATATCTACGCGTCCAGCAGCGTTACTCGCAGACACAGCGAAGGAGACAGACATGCCAGTAGTAATACTAAGGCTGCCAACGGAAACGTTGATCCCGCCTACTGCCATTGCGTTACCAGAAAAGGCGAATAGCCCCATTATTAATGCGGTTAGTATTACTCTTAGTTTTTTCATAGACTCCCTTTATCCATTATTATTTTTCTAATCTTAATATAATCCCCAGATGTGATCTGATTATCGTTGGTTACATCCGCCGCATAGAAGAGTATCCCTGGACCAATAGTCTCACTGCCCATAATATGCTTGCGGATCTTAATGTAATCCCCCGAGCCAATGACGCCATCACTATTGATGTCGCCATATACAGAAATCAAATACTTATATGTTGTTTTATCAGACAATTTAGCAACCATCGTATCACCAGTAACAAGTAAATCACGATCAACCAAATTCATGTCTTTGTCGTAATGCAAATACTCTGGCGAAGTCGCTGTAGTGTTCGCATTCTGCGTTAATGCCTCAAAACCAGCACCATTCACAAATACAATGCCGCCGTCTTTCTTTGAAGCTACATCGTCATCAAAACCAAGAACTAAAGAAGATTTAAGTGAAACTTTTGCACTCGCCTCGTAATCTCCATAATGAGCAGTTAATATATAATCACCATAATCAGCCTCATTGTCGATAGTTACCCACGTATTAATATTATTAATTGCCACCTTGTTTCCAGAAACGGAAAGATAGTTAGAATAATCTTCCCCATCTCTAGATAGCGTGTATGTTACCTCTGTACCAGATGGGACATTCTTAGTATTAGAATAAGCTAGAGTCCTAAAGTCGCCACTTTCTAGTGTGTCAGTACCGCCGTCAATATCTTTTAGATCAATTATTGGATCAGTTGATACATTCGAAGTAAATACTGAAATAGTTTTACCAACAACCAAATCGCCAGTCTCGCCAGTAACAGAAACGGTGAGTAAATCACCATCAACCAAAATGTCATAGCTAGACAAATCGATTGTATGAATACCAGGCCAATCTTTTTCCTCTGTCACGATTGCATTGTGACCGTTCACAGAAACAGTATATTTACCACTTGTTGTAAGGGACATAAACTTAACTTTCTCGACCTTTTCTACACCAGAAATTTTCTTTGTAAATGAAGCCGATACGCTCCTGCTTTGGCTATAACTGTTGGAATTATACATATTATCATGATAGTTGTTATCCCAAGTTCTATCACTCATTTCTGTAACATCAGTTATGAAATCAATCGTTACGGCAAGTGAACTATAAGAAAGATACACATATTTATACGTCGCGTCATCACCCCATGAGTTTCTCACTATCCAAGCACCAGTGCCGGTCTTTTTCTCGCCGCTGGCACAGCCGCCATCACGAACACTACGATGAATATCGCCGTCTTCGCAATAAGAGTAGCTATAATTGTCGTTCCAACCTACAATTTGCATGGCATGACTGCCATAACCATACACCTCGTCGTCGTTATTGCGGCACGCGGTGTCTTCCGCGATAATAATCGTACCATCAGTATTTCTAGCTGCGCACGAACCTTGTGGAGAGCCGGTTCCCACAAACGCACCACCATTATCGGTCATAAAGTATTTTACGGCTTCAACAAATACGGACTGGCTTGTTACCGTCGGCAACATTATTGTTTCATTTACTTCATACTGAGAATTGCTGTAGTTTAATACTTCAGCAAGATCCTTTTTATCCATACGCGAGTTAAACGGAAAATCGTTTTCAGAAGTCAAAGTAATACCATTTGCCATTGCAAGAGAAGACATAAAGAAGTTACCACCGCCAGCAAGCTCATGATACCCATTATCAGTATTCGTATAGTCATTTATGCCATCCTTAGAAATAGCATAATCCATTTGCCTTGGCGAAAGAACCACGGTATTTCCGCTAAATGGAGTATCATTCTTGGTCATCATGAAACTCTCAACCACTTCCGTACTAGCAAATGCCCAACAAATACTAGTATCTTGCTGGTCTTTCATCGGAGTTAAGTAACTTCTGCCACCAACATTAGCAAGTGTGAACTGAGCTGGAACGTCACCAAGTAGCTTGCCTGGGTCTTGCTCGAGCCTTCTTCCACTAAAAGATGATTTGTAGTCTGGAAGTTCATCTACTACTAAGATGTATTCTTCAGGGATCAAATCAACTTTAGCCTTTTCCTCATCACTTAGGGCCTCATACTTTACATATTGTTGGTTTATTTGAGGTTCATCAGAGGCAACCAAAGCTACACCGCCACCAAGTTCCGGAACAATATCGGTTTTTGCATCCATAAGCGAGGCGGTCAAAAAGCCGCCCAAAACAAGAACTAAAACACCTCCGAAAATAGTTTTTGCTAATCTAAGCATTAACTTAATTGTATGTTTAAAAACCGCTTATGTCAATAAAAAAATTAGAATGTAAGTCTAGTTTCTAGCTCTGTTATGAAAGCTTTTTCAGTAGAAGAAACAGCTGCAAAACCTTTAATGCCTGAGCCAGCAAATTCACGCGCAAGTTCAATCATTTTCGCCTTATCAATTCCCTTGATGAGAGTTGGCATATTGTCATATTTTTGTACTGTTTCATTTGTAAAATAGTTTTCAGCATAATAGTCCGCGATTTGACCTACAGTCTGTGCGCCCATTTGGAAGCGTCCCAAAGCATATGATTTTGCTGCTTCAAAATCTTTATCAGAAATCTCACCATTCAAAGTCTTCATTAGCTCTTTTTGAATCAAATCAAATAATTCGACTGCATTTTCTACGTTCACTTCACCATCAAAATCCCAATAAGAGTTTTTTGCGTTTGAAGCGATAGAACTTCCCATACCATAAACAAGACCACGTTTTCTGGCAGTACCAAAGATCTTTGAACTAGTGGTTCCATTTAAAATATGATTTAAGCAGTTCATTGCAAAGACTTCACTTGGGTCCAAATGCCTTGGTGTTACAAGAGAAAAACCAAACGTAATATTTGAAGCATCTTTACGACGAATAGCAACCGCTTCAGAAGAATGTAGATCTGCTACAGGAATTTCAAACTTTTCCCCTTCGCGGAGATTCCAATCCTCAAGCGCCTTAATAATTTTGTGCTTACGTCCACGGATCTTGCCAGCAATAATAAATAGCATATTCTTGGCGGTATGCGTACGACGATAGTGCTCACGAATATCTTTTAGCTCAATATTTGCAATTGTTTCACGACGCTCAGAAAGATCTAGAATATCTTCACCTACAGCTTGCTGTACGCGTGGCCAAAGAAGTCTATAATAATCATTCATATATCCGGTGAGCTCAGACTTTACATTCGCCTTTTCAGATTTAAGTTCTTCTTCATTAAACTTCGGCTCACAAATCGATACGCGCTGAAGTTCCATAATTCTGTCCCACTCAAAATCTGCACACTCCGTCTCATAGCAAACCGACACGTCGCTAGTCCAAGCATTGTGATATGCACCATTTTTGGTGAACTCAGTTTCAAAAGCCTGTTCGTCTTTATATTTTGCGTTTGCGCCAAAAGCAAGATGCTCTACTACGTGTGGAATTTCATACACATAATGATTTTTGGCATACATCATACCAGCTCTAAACTGGATTCTAGTAGACATCACAGAAGCACCAGGGATGTCAATTAAAAGTCCCTTTGCCCCATTTTTCAAGGTTATTTCTTCTACGGAATGTTTCATAAAACAGAATTATTTGCGTTTTTTGGTCTTGCTGGATTTTTTACGTTTTGAAGATGCTTTCTTAGTAGCAGATTTTTTACCACCACTAGATTTCTTCTTGAATTCATCGTCAAGGTTTTTATCGCCTGCAGAAATTTCGTTTACGCCCTTTTCAGTTTGACCTTCAGCCATCTTGGTAAGCTCAGATTCATATTCTTCGCCATCGGTTACGTTATCAGCAGCAGCTTCAGCTGGGGTAATAGATAGAAGAATACGAAGTACTTCCTCACGGAGATTTCTTTGCAATCCATCAAAGAGTTTCTGTGACTCAGAACGATATTCTACCAATGGATCACGCTGACCAACAGAACGCCAATGAATACCTTCACGTAGATGCTGCATATTTTCAAGGTGCTGCATCCAAAGCATATCTAGAACCTTTAGATATACTTCACGTTCAACTTTACGCATTACATCTTCGCCAAATTCAAGCTCTTTGTTATGGTATGCTTCTTCTACGGCTTCAAGAGCCAGTTTCTCACGCTCTTTCTCCTTGCGCATAAGACCAATACCATGAATTAGATCTTCGTCAAAGTCAAATGCGGCTTTAAATTCTTCGTCGAACTTCTTGTTTACGCGAGAAGAGAACTCAGTGAGCATTTTTACTTCGTCTACCATAAGACGCTTGATCTCTGGGAAGATATCATCACCCATCAAGATCTTGCGGCGAATCATGTAAACAACTTTACGGTGGCGGTTAATTACGTTATCGTATTGAACCACATTCTTACGAGAATCAAAGTTGAAGCCTTCGATACGTTTTTGAGCCGCCTCAAGAGTACGTGAAATAGCACGAGTTTGGATTGGCATATCATCAGCTACACCGAGTCTGGTCATGAGCATTTTTACTCTGTCACCCTGGAAGATACGCATCAAATCGTCTTCGCAGCTTACAAAGAATTGAGTAGTGCCAGGATCACCTTGACGGCCACCACGACCACGGAGCTGATTGTCTACACGACGAGAGTCGTGACGTTCAGAACCGATTACAACAAGACCACCGAGTTCACGTACGCCTTCGCCAAGTTTAATATCGGTACCACGACCTGCCATGTTAGTTGCAAGAGTGATTGCGCCCTTTTCACCGGCCTTAGCGATAATCGCAGCCTCACGCTCATTGTTCTTCGCGTTAAGAATTTCATATGGAAGACCAAACTGATCTAGATATCTAGCAATTTCTTCGTTATTTGCAATAGAGCCAGAACCCACGAGTACTGGTTGACCCTTAGCATGGTATTCTTTTACAGCCTCGGCAATTGCTTTAAGCTTCGCAGCCTTAGTTTTGTAAATCAAATCGTCCTTATCTACACGAGCGATTGGTTTGTTAGGTGGAATTTGAATTACATCAAGCGCATAAATCTGTTGGAATTCTTCTGCTTCGGTAAATGCAGTACCAGTCATACCAGAAAGTTTCTTGTAAAGCCTAAAGAAGTTCTGGAATGAGATAGTTGCAAGAGTCATAGACTCCTCTTTTACGGCTACACCTTCCTTTGCTTCGATAGCCTGGTGAAGACCTTCATTATAACGACGGCCCTGCATGAGACGACCAGTGTGCTCATCCACAATGATTACTTCGCCAGAATTGGTTACTACATAATCCTTATCGCGCTTAAATACTACTTCTGCACGAAGAGCTTGTTCTAGGTGATAAACTAAGCGGGTATTCTTAGTAGAATAAAGATTATCTACGCCAAGAATGTTTTGGATCTTATCGATGCCTTCATCGGTAAGAGTAACAGAGCGACGCTTTTCATCAAAGATATAATCTTCAGGAACGAGTCTTGAACAAACCTTTGCAAATTGATAGTAAGACTCTGGATTGTCTGCAGCTGGAGCAGAAATAATAAGTGGAGTTCTAGCTTCGTCGATAAGAATCGAGTCTACCTCATCCACGATTGCAAAGTTTAACTCTCTTTGACGAAGATATTGAACTTCTGAGGTCATGTTGTCACGTAGGTAGTCGAAACCAAACTCGTTGTTGGTACCATAAGTAATGTCAGCATTGTAAGCTTCCTTACGAGTGCATGGCTTAAGATGGCGGAATCTCTCATCATCGTGTTCTTCATTTTCGTAATCTTTATCATAAATAAATGAAGCATTGTTGATAATAACACCTACAGAAAGACCTAGAAAATCATAAATCGGACCATTCCAACCAGCATCACGCTGTGCAAGATAGTCGTTTACTGTTACTACATGTACACCGCGGCCAGTAAGACCATTGAGATATGCCGGGAGCATAGCTACGAGAGTTTTACCTTCACCAGTCTTCATCTCTGCTACGGCACCTTCGTTTAGTACCATACCACCAATAAGCTGTACATCGTATGGGCGCATGCCGAGTACACGCTTAGAAGCTTCTCTTGCTACAGCAAATACGTCTGGCAAAATATCATTTAGTACTTTTTTATCATCTGTTTTTTCGGTTTTAAGGGCTTTTTCAATTTTTTTCTTAAAGACTTCTGTTTGGGCTGCGAGCTCTTTATCGCTCATCTTTTCATATTTTGGTTCAAGCTTAGTAACTTCTTGTGCACGCTTCCAGAGACGCTTCAAAACTTTCTTTTGTGCATCACCAAAAACACCCTGCAAGAATTTAGTAAGGGCAGTTTTATCAGCCAACTTATCTGTTGGTTTCTTTTCTTTTTTAACAGTTTTAATACGAGCGGTCTTCGCACCACCTACGGTCTTTTTGATAGCCATAAACCTCCAAACAGAATTATTTCCCCCTATTTTATCATATTATTTTCTCTTAATAAAGAGATTTTTGAGACTTCTCTTCTGGCGATGTGGTTGCATTTCTAGCTTGTAGCGACGGATTTGTCCAACAAGCTTAGCTTCTACCAAATCTACACCAGCAAATACATTTGTACACTCATCACGAGCTGCAATTACCTTACCACCAGGAATATCCATAGCCACAGAGAGTTCATATTTTTCACCCTTGCTCTTGCCAATTTCAGAGATAATTGCTTTTACCACAATGTCCTTCTTGTAGCCACGTGGCAAATAACGATCGAGCTTAGAAAAACGTTTTTCGGCATATTTTTTCAAGGTTTCTTCAACTTTGTAGCCGTTGCCGGTAAGTTCGATTTTATCAATCATTAGATTTCCTCCTTATTATTTAAATATGGGCGAAGAGCCTCTGGCACCTTAAGTTTGCCACCCTCAACTGCGTAATTTTCAAGTACCGCAACCATTGTACGAGCAAGAGAAATTGCTGTACCGTTCAAAGTATGAACATATTCTACACTGCCGTCTTTTCTACGAACTCTTGCATTTACAGAACGAGCTTGGAAATCAGTACAGTTAGAACAGCTAGTGATTTCCTGGTACTTTTGGTTTACTGGAGACCAGTATTCTACATCGTATTTCTTAGCAGCTGGAGCACCAAGGTCGCCAGCAGCAATATTAATTACATGATATGGGATACCAAGAGTTTGCCAAATATCTTCCTCGATAGCAAGAATTTTTTCGTGAATCTCTTTAGATTGCTCTGGGAGACAGAAAACATACATCTCTAGCTTGTTAAATTGGTGTACGCGGAAGAGGCCACGGGTATATTTACCGTAAGCACCAGCTTCTTTTCTAAAACATGCAGAGTAGCCGGCGTAAAAGAGTGGAAGTTTATCCTCATCAATGATTTCATCCATATGATAGCCGGTAAGTGGCATCTCGGCGGTTGCAATCATAGCGAGATCTTCACCTTCGATATAATATTCATCAGATTGGTCGGAAGTACGTGGACAGAAACCGCAACCTTCAAGAACACGTGAAGACACCATGTCTGGTACAGTCATAAAGGTAAAACCATGTTCTAGGACCTTTGATAGCCCAAATTGTAAAAGCGCATTTTCTAGAAGTGCAAGACCGCCTTTTAGATAGTAAAACTTAGCACCTGCTACCTTAGCACCGCGCTCAAAATCTACCCAATCACGGCTCACAGCGTAGTCTAGATGGTCTACACCAGAAGCCTTATTTTCGCCCCATTTCTTAACTTCTACAGAACATTCCTCACCGCCTAGTGGAACATCATCAAAAATGATGTTTGGCACGGTCTTGATAAGGGCATTTACCTTTTCTTCAGCCTCAGAAAGGATTGCTTCTTCTTTTGAAAGCTCATCTTTAATAGCCTTGCCCTCTTTGATTAAATCTTCTGAAGGTTTACCACCTTTCATCTGAGCGGCGATTTCGTTACGTTTCTTGCGGAGTTCTTCTACTACTGCTAGAGCGGACTTACGGTCGTCGTCGAGTTTGATTATTTCTTTAATATCGACTTTATAACCCTTTTCTTTGGCAGATTTTTCGACCAAATCAAGGTTTTCACGGATGAATTTTATATCTAACATGTTTATATTATAACACTATTTCGGAAAAAAGCTTGGAGTAATCATCGAGATGTAAGTCTGCCGGACGTGCGTCTTTATTGATCCCGATTTTCTCAAAAATAATCATTAGTTCTTCTTTTGACTTTAATGGCAAAAGATTATGTAATAGCTTTTTTCTAGGGGACGAAAAAGCGAGTTTAATAATCTTGAATAGTTCCTCATCGTATTTGGGTGCATGAGGATTCAAAATAATCACTTGGCTATCCACTTTTGGAGGCGGCGTAAACTCTTCTCTTGGTACATATACGCCAAGCTCTGCGTCGGCACGATTTTTCACGAACAAAGAAAGTAAAGACTCTTTTTCGTCCACAATCCTCTCCGCTACTTCTTTTTGAATAAGTAACACCACTCTCCCTGGTAAATTCTTCGTAGTTAGAATCTTCTCGATAATTGGGCTAGTAATATAATATGGGATATTTCCTGCCACCACGTAAGGCCCCTCAACACTTTCGAGGTCATATTTCAAAAAGTCTTCGTTTATTACAGTTAAATTCTTGCCCGGAAATGACTTTGGTAAGTTCTCGGCAAGCCTTGCATCGAACTCTACCGATGTCACGCTGTCGAATCTCTTTAATAAACTTGAGGTAAGAGTACCTAGACCCGGCCCAATTTCAATACATTTACCGGTAAAATCGACCGCGCTTTCATTAGCGATCTCATCTAATATTTCACGATTCTTAAGCCAGTGTTGGCCAAGGGATTTGTTGTTTTTAGCGACCATTTCTATTCGTCCAATCCGTTGCAATATCAAACTGTTCTGGGTTTGTTAGTACGAATGTACCAGTATCATAAACCTTACCTGCGCCAAGGCTAGTCTCCACCACTGAACACCTTGGATAGCGGCTAAGGTCAGCAGCAACCATCACATAGCCGTCCTGGTCAACTTTTACGCCGTCAGCACGTACATGATAAGAAGAACCGCAGATTTTTACTACCCTAGACATGTCTAGATCGTAGAACGTTTCTTGACGCTCAATAATAGTACCATCAGCCTTAGTGACAGTATATCTGTTGCGCCCCATACCAGCCGTTAATGGGTGCCTCTCAATCTGACTTGCGCCTACGGCTACAATTCTTTCAACAGGTTGCTTAGTGACTACCTCCGATTTAAGCGTTCTAGATACTTCCTTGCCGTCCACATACATTACTTCGTAAGTTGTAACTTTCGTGCCAAGCTCACCGAGCTGGCGTACTTCCCTTGCTCCAGGAGTCATATTGTAATCTTTTACAGTGGTTTCCGCAAAGGGAATTTCAGTCTCTTCCGTAATTGTTTGTCCACCATTCCTAGTAATCTGGTAAACACTAGCCGCACCAGCTTCTAGGAAGTTACGATTCATCACAAGTTCAATTTCGTCTCCATCATAAACAGTAAAACCAGCTTCCTTTGCAACAGTTTTTGCGTCGTAGCTAGCGGTCATAATATATCTCTCGATTTTACCATCAGAAACAAGAGCTGGCCTAGAACGATAAATATTAATAAAGAAATTATCGCTATCGATCTTGGAATCAAGAGCGGGCTCAACCTTATCAGAATCCGCAAGCACATATCCTGCACGTTTCAAAGCCTCGCCCACAGTCTCAGCATTAGTCTTAACAGTCAACTTTTCACCATCATCATAAAAGGTCACAAAATGATTCTCAGACTCAATATAAACACCGTCTTCGCTCTCTGCATAAGTATTCTTGAAGCTCTGACTGATAAACATGCCAAAAATTAAGGTCAAAATAAGACCGAGAGTAATAGATAAAGCTTTGTCGATATTCTTTGAAAGCTTCATGCTTATAATTATATCACAAAAAAACCTACGTGTTTTAACGTAGGTTTTAAATTCTAATTTCTAGGTGAATAAAACAAGCATTTAGCCAAAGTAACTACACACTCACCACCCTAACTCTATTCAGATTCTAGCTGCTCTCAACGTCGTTTCAGCTCGAATCTAATTCTATTTTAGCATAGGCGAAATTCATGTCAACATTGATTTTCATTATTTTTATGTTTTAATATTTTTATGCCGTAACAGGGGTAAACCGAACAAAAATTCATTGACATTTTTCATAATACTTGTGTTATAATAATTTTATGAATTGGAGGAAATGGCTAGACGAATTTGTCCTGGCGGGCAAAGGTATATTACTTGCTACACATGAAAAGCGTTTTTGGTACGGTTTTGTACCAGCTTTTCTATTATTTGGACTCTTAATGAATCTTCTCTCGGGCGGATTCTCTACTTTTGAACTAATGGGCGCCGTAGGGTTTCCAGACTGCCTATCCATTATCTGGAAAAACTTCATCGCAATCTTTGGTATAAACCGTTTCTTCCTAGATTGGCTCCCAGTATTTGCTATTTCCATCATGCAGGGCATCTTAATTGGCTTCATCGTTCTCCTTTGGGCTAAAAAACGCGAAAATGGCACCAAAAACTCCGAAAACATCGAAAAAGCCGGTATTATTACTGGTCTAATTGCTCTTGGCGCTGGCTGTCCTACCTGTGGCACCACACTTCTTACACCACTTCTTGGCGCCCTCTTTTCTACCGGTGGCCTCGCTATTACCGGCACAATCTCCACCATCGTGACAATTCTCGCAATTATTATCGCAATTCTCTCTTTAAAGCGCCTCGGAGTCGAAACATATGCTACAATTATTAATGAAAGATTTCTAAAGAAAAAGGAGGAGCGTGAAAAACGCGCTTAGAGTATTCGGTATAGTTGCTATCGTTGTAGCTCTTTTTGCTACCATCACTATCAGTATCACAAACAAAGAAAAGGCCGGAGGAAGTGCATGGGACGAAGCTATGACCATGGGTAACCTCAACGCAAAAAACCACTACATTATATATAGCGACCTAGCCTGTCCTTATTGTATCTATTTTGAAGAGCCGATCATCGAACATGAAGAGGCCTTCAAGCAATATCTAGAAGAAAAAGACATCTTGCTAGAAGTTCGTCTCTCTGACTTTCTTTACGAATACGGTCAACACCAGTCTCCAGCCTCTCGCGAAGGAGCTATCGCAAGCTACTGTGCAAAAAACGAGAGCAAATTCTGGGATTATTACAACCTTGCCGTTCACACAGTATATCGCGATTTCTTTGCTGAAAACGGCAAAAACGGTCTTCTGGGCCTAGATAAAACCGACAAATCCTACTGGATTAATCTCGGTAAGCAAGTCGGCCTCGGTGAGTCCTTTGCTAAATGCATAAACACCAATGCCCCCCTAGATACTATTATTGAACGCGCTGCTAAGACTTCAAAACTCGTAGACGGCATGCCATATTTCAAGTTCAACTCCTACACTTTCTCTGGTGCTAGCCCAAATATGACCTATACCGACGTAATGATGTATATGGAATCAGGGTTAAAGAATAAATAATGCGAGAGCACACTTTATCTCAACACTTTCTTAAAAATCCTAGGCTCGCCCTCATTTTGATCGGCCATTCCAATCTAAAAAAGCGTGACACCGTACTAGAAATCGGCGCCGGCTCCGGTGTTATTACTAGCGCCCTCGCCCATCGTGTGGCCAAAGTTATTGCTATCGAGCCAGATCATACCACCGCCGAAAAACTTCGCGAAAATCTAAAGAAACGCAAAATCGAAAATGTCGAGATCATAGAAAACGACTTTATGAATATCAGCCTCCCAGACACTCCTTATAAGGTTTTTTCAAATCCACCGTTCCACCTAAGCTCTGCTATCGTCCATAAGCTAATTGAAGCAGATAATCCACCAGAGTCTTTTTATCTAATTCTCCAAAAACAGTTCGCTTTAAAATTGCTCAACACAGATCGTCACTACACCTCTCAACTTGGCCTACAATTAATACAGAAGTACCAAACCAAAATCCGCCTGCCTTTGAAGCCGACGGATTTCACCCCACCTCCAGCTGTACCTACAGTTTTATTTGAGGCTAAGAAAATATCTTAGTTTCGTATTTGCCAGTTGAGGCTTCAGTTTCACCAATCACAATTCCAGCCTTGGCAATTTTTGCAGCATAGGTTAGCTTATCGCCAAGCTTTTTCTCTGTTAACACTACGGTTACAGAATCATGAGTTTTTCTAAGCTCTTTTGCTAGCTTCATCGAATAAGCGATTTCGTTTGTAGAAATTGGCACGATCGCTACATCTACAGGCTTTTCGTCGCGGTTTTTAAGTAGTTTATTCTCATTCAAAATATAGAACAAACGAGTAAGGCCGATTGAACTACCTACACCTGGGAATACTTGCTCAGTAAAGTAACCAGTAAGATTGTCATATCTACCGCCACCGCCCACAGAGCCGATTTGTCTGTACTCTGGCAAACAATATTCAAATACGGTACCAGTATAATAATCAAGACCACGCACAATCTTCATATCGGCCTGAGCATTCTCCCCGTAGCCATTCTCTTCTAGAAGTTTAATCACGGTGTCAAGCTCGTCTACGCCAGCATTAAACATCTCATCCTCAATGCCGAGGTCTTTAAGCTTAGAAACTACAAAGTCACGCGCACCATGGATATCGATAAATGCTAAGAATTTGGCTACCTTTTCGTCGTCTAAGCCAATTTCATAGAAAGCGCCACGAGTTTCCTCGGCTGGGACCTTTTCGGAGTGATCGATAATCCCATAGATATCCGTAGCCTTATCCTCAACGCCAAATTCAGCAATAAGACCAGACAAAATCTTGCGGTTTGAAATTCTAGCTACAACTGGGGTATCTAAACCAAATGACAAGAAAGCATCAAGTGAGGTCTCGATCACATCAGCATCGTAATAAATAGGAAGGTTGCCGCGTCCAATAATATCAGCATCACACTGATAGAACTCACGGAAGCGCCCTTTTTGTGCACGTTCACCACGGAAGTTTCTACCAATTTGTGAAACCTTAAATGGAAATGCAAGATCATTTTCATGCTCTACTACATAGCGAGCTAGAGGCACGGTGTGATCAAAACGAAGGGCTTGATCTGCAGCATCTGCGGATTCGGCAGTTTTAATTACCTTATAAATCTGTTTTTCAGTGTCACCGCCAGCTTTTGCTAGAAGAATCTCTTGGCGCTCGATAATAGGTGTCTCAATATTTAGAAAACCGTGATGATGGTATACTTCATCAATGATATTTTTGAGGTTGTTAAAATTGGCCTGCACAGCTGGCAAAAGCTCCTGCATGCCCGAAATTGGTGAAGTATTAATCTTTTTCATAAAAATATTATAACACAAAAAATAGCCCTTATGGGCTTCTGGTGGGCGATACAGGAGTCGAACCTGTGACCTCGTCTACGTCAAAGACGCGCTCTAGCCAACTGAGCTAACCGCCCGTATCATTCTTAGTGAGAACGCTCGTGCTAACGCACTCGCTAACTCACCAAACTACTTCGTAGCTTGGTGAGTCGGGAGGGGCTCGAACCCTCGACACCGGGCTTAAAAGGCCCGTGCTCTAACCTGCTGAGCTACCGACCCACTAAACCCTATTATACCACAAATTTTAGATTTGTCACAAAATTACATAAAAATAACCCCCAGGCCGGGGGTTAATTTTAACGAACTGGGAGTTTTGGTGCTTTTACCGTACATCCTAGAGAAGGGTACTTATAGAAAAACTCCTTTATTGCAAGTACCGCTGCTTTAGCGCAAGACAAGCAATCTGTTTGCATGCCATTAATAGCTACGCTAACCCACAAAAGACACCACTGCTTTCTATTTTTTCTAACCTCAATACAAAGCGCACCGAAATACGTAGCATATCCGCGTTTCTCATTTGCATAACAATCGGGTATAGGGCCCGAAAACGAGTTATCATACTTTTCTCGATTATACTCGCATGCAGCGATTTTCATCGCAGAGAAAGCATATGTGTCTAAAACATCATACATCCCAATTTCAATAACATGGCTACCGCCAGGAGCAATAGAAAATACGTTCTCATAAGTAGCGATATCGGGTAAATAACTCTCGAAATCACTAAAACCACCAAGAAAATCATCCGCTTCCTTAGTAGCAGGACGTGCCTTTATACGAATACTTCCGTTTCCAGAATCAAAAGAGGCTGTCTTCCTTGCTTTTTCACGAATCGCATCACGTATTTCTATCACCAGTTCATCGTATGATCCTTTTTTCTTCATTCCATCACCTACTTTCTCCAAAGAATCAAAGTACAATATAATATCTACTTATATTATAGCACATTTTGGGTAAAAAATCAACGATAACAGAGAAAGGACCATTGGTTACTTTTTGACAAAATGTATTAATATGGTATAATATAAGCAATGTTCATAGAGAAGGGGGTGATTTATGTGGACAAGCACTTTGGAACTTCTGGAAACATCAGGAAAGCCAATATTGATGATGCGTCACGTATCGCAGAGATTCTAGTTTTTTCAAAAAGAAAAAACTATCGTCATATTTTTAACGACGACGTTGGATCATTCGTTTATCTGCAGGTTTATCCTCTGATAAAAGAATATATCGAAAAACCGGAATTACTGAGCAACGCGTACGTTTATGACGACGGCCTCATTAAAGGGGTTATAACTATTGATGATTCTTACATAAAAGAATTATATGTTGATCCATTTTTTGAAAGCAAAGGCATAGGTGGACAACTAATCGAATTTGCAAAAGCAAAGTTCGACTGCCGCGAACTGTGGGTACTGGATAAAAATAAACGAGCAAAATCATTTTACAAACGTCATGGCTTTTATGAAACAGAGGAAACTCAATTAGTACCAGAAGTCTCTAATTCAAGTATTCTAGAAAGAAAAATGATTAGAGAAACAAAATAAGACCCTTTGGGTCTTTTTTTATTCCTGGTGGCTCCGGTCGGACTTGAACCAACGACACAAGGCTCTTCAGGCCTCTGCTCTACCAACTGAGCTACAGAGCCACACCAATGGAACAATTATAACAGACAAGCTATTTTTTGTAAACTTTTTGCTTTCTGAGGTAGGTCAGATAGTAAGTACCACCAACAAACAAAGCTCCGCCAATAATATTACCAATCGTTACTGGCAACAAATTATAAAACAAGAACCCTATTGGATTTAATGCACCTATCGCTCCGCCAGCAAATGCACTTTGCATCATACCTGCTGGAACGTAAAACATGTTTGCAATAGAGTGTTCAAAACCACAAAGCACAAATAGCATCACTGGGAAAAACACTGCAACAATCTTCCCCGTTACAGTCTCAGCCGAAAAGGCCATCCATACCGCAATACAAACTAGAAAGTTACAAAGTACGCCGCGAATCAAAGCTTCACCAAAACCAATACTAACTTTTGCGTTTGCAGTAGCTACTACAGTTTCGGAAATATTATCAAACACACCAGATAGCACCACAAGAAGTGTTACAAGAAGTGCACCAAGCAAATTGCCAAGAAATACAAATCCCCAGTTTTTTAGTAATTTAGAAAAACCAATTTTGCCATTTAAAAGTGCCATCCACATCAAACAGTTACCAGTAAAAAGTTCACTGCCAGCTACAACTACCATTGCAAGACCTGCCGGGAAAATACATGCACCCGCGAGCTTCCCTACGTACGCATTTCCAAAAGTTGCTGCCACCCCTGCTAGAGCAATAAACGCACCTGCCATTGCTCCAAGTAGAATCATTTTATGAATCGGGAGATTCGCTTTCCCTTCACCCACCTTCACTGCCACCCTAGCCATTTCATCTGGTTTTAACATATACCTCCTATATTACCTATAGTATAGCACAAAAAATCCCCCGGGAACCGGGGGATTCTTGTAAGAAAACTATTTCTCGTTTTTCTTAACGATAGCTTTGATGATTTCGTATACAAAGCGATACCAAATGAGTTGGCCAATTACGGTCTTAAGGAAGGCCCAGAAGCCGTATGGAGCTGAAAGAAGCTCAAATGATGCGATCAAAGTCTTGATGCTCATGTACCAGTAAACAATCATTGCTAGATCTAGAGCAAAGTTGCCACGAAGAAGGAAGAATCCTTTTGCATCTTCTGCTGGTTTGCGCTTTTCACCACCTTTGATGATGAAGGTGAAGAGGATCCAAAGACCTACAGCACCAAGAGCGCCAATAATTACGCTTGCATATTCCCATCCGCTAGGACCAGCAACAGCTGATGATAGAGATGATAGAGATGATAGTAAACTATCCATTATATAACTCCTTTAGTTATTATTGCCTTAATTTTAGCATAAATAATTAAAAAATGTAAAGATATTTATTATAATAGAGATATGAACAGAGTACCACTCGCGGAGAGAATGCGTCCAACCAAGCTTTCTGAAGTCATCGGCCAAGACGACATTATTGGCGATGGTAAAATTCTAACCGAAATCGTAAAAAAGGGCGAGCCGGTAAATCTAATTTTTTGGGGCCCTCCTGGCACCGGCAAAACCACACTTGCCCGTATTTTGGCCCGCGAATTTGGCGCAGATTTTATTGAAATTTCTGCTGTTACCGCTGGCAAAAAAGACATCGAAGACGTAGTAGAACGTGCTAAACTAAACTGGAATCTAAAAACTCGCACTGTTCTTTTTGTAGATGAAATTCACAGATTTAACAAAGCCCAGCAAGATGCGTTTTTGCCACACGTAGAGTCTGGCTTAATTACGCTCGTTGGTGCAACCACCGAAAACCCAAGTTTCGAAGTTATCTCCCCGCTTCTTTCTCGCTCCCGCGTTGTTGTAGTGAGCTCGCTCAGCAAAGATGCGATCACGGAAGTACTGAAGCGTGCCATTAAGGCCGAAAAAGCTACGAAACGCGTTTCTAAAAAGGCAGTCGATTATCTCGCCGAGTTATCCGGCGGTGACGCTCGCTCCGCGCTCGGAGACTTAGAACTTGCCCTTTCTCTCGCCGAAAAAGTCGATGAAAAAATCGTGATCGAAGCTGCCGGCCGCAAAGTCCCAGGCTACGATAAAAAGGGCGACAACCATTATGATACTATTTCTGCATTTATCAAATCTATGCGCGGATCCGACACAGACGCAGCGCTATACTACCTTGCCCGTATGGTTCAGGCCGGCGAAGATCCAAAGTTTATTGCTCGCCGTATGGTCATATTCGCATCCGAAGATATCGGCCTCGCCGGTAACGGTGCTTTATCTCTTGCTACTGCATGTTTCCAAGCAGTTGAACGTGTAGGCATGCCAGAATCCGGGCTCATTCTAGCTCACACTTGTATTGCATTATCTAAATCTAAGAAGAATCGCGACTCTGCAGATGCCTGGTTTAAAGCTCTCGATATTGCTAAAAAAACCATGAACGAGCCTGTTCCAACTTGGCTACGTAACGCCCCAACCAAACTCATGAAAGATCTAGGCTACGGTAAAGGCCAGAAGTGGACCTCGGGCTTCCACCTAGACAAAAACTACCTTCCGGATTCGATAAAAAACGAAAAGATATTTATTGCTCATCCAGAAACGCCCCACTCTGCCTAGACCAGAGTTTGGCGTATTCACCGTTTTTCGCTAACAGTTCTTTGTGCGAGCCTTGTTCAATAATTTGCCCGTCGCGAAGCACTACGATTTTGTCAAGCCCAGCAATTGTCGAAAGTCTATGTGCTACCACGATAGAAGTTCTACCTTCCATCAAGTTTGAAAGCGCACCCTGAATTGCCGCCTCGGATTCAGAATCCAGTGCTGAAGTGGCCTCGTCGAGTACCAAAATTGGAGCATCCTTCAAAATCGCACGCGCAATCGCAATCCTCTGTCTCTGCCCACCAGAAAGCTTTACGCCACGTTCGCCCACCATCGTGTCATAGCCATCTGGAAGTCCTGCAATAAACTCATCCGCATTTGCAAGTCTTGCCGCTTCAAACACTTCCTCATCCGTAGCGCCCGGACGCCCATAAGCAATATTTTCAAAAATCGAACGATGAAAAAGCGAAGATTCTTGCGGCACATACGCAATTGCTTCGCGAAGTGAATTTTGCGTAACGTCACGAATATCCTGGTTATCAATATAAATCGCACCACTCTTTACATCATCAAACCTAAGCAAAAGTTTCGTAAGTGTAGATTTACCAGAACCAGACACTCCTACAAGACCTACACTTTGCCCTGGTTCTATTACGAGGCTAAAGTCAGAAAACAGTTTCTCCCTCTGCTTCTCATGCGTAAAGCTTACATGGCTAAACTCAATTTTTGCATCGCCAACTTTTAGCGGCTTGTCGGTTTTATCGTCAACTATATATGGAAGATCGAGAATCTCAACCATTTCTTTTGCATTGCCAAACGAACGGTTTACTACGCGAAGAATATGGTTTAGTTGCCAAATATTGTTTAGCAAAGTATTCGAAACAGAATACATAAATACAATTCCTGTAATAGAAAGTCCAAACAAATTGTGACTCATAATCATCAAAATCAAAATAATTGCAAACGTCACAAATCCAATACTATTTAGTGACAAGTTTCTCCAAAAAGATACTTTTGCAATCCCCATCGTCGCATCATGCGTACGATGCGTATCCCTCGCAAAACGTTTCTTTTCATAATTCTCACGCGCATAAGATTTTACACTCATCATATTAGTAATCGAATCTGCAAGTTGACCCGTCTGCTTGTTTTCGGCTTCAGCCATTTTTTCATCACGATCGGTAGTTCTGTAGTATGTATAAATTGCAATACCTGCATAAATCGCCGCAAACAAAACAAGCAGCAGAGCAAATGGCGGACAAACGCAAAACGCCGTAACCGTCGACATAATCGCCGTCATAATAAGTGGATAAATATCCCAAACAAAATTTGACTTTAAATCAATAAAACCACTTACAAACTTATTTGTTTGCGAAGTAAGCGATCCCGAAAAATGATTATTATGAAAAGTCATCGACTGATTAATTACAGCATTAAAAGCGAGCCTATTTAGATACTCACCGCATTTTGCATCAAGTGACCAATCTACCCAATCCAAAATCCTCACCATTATAATGTTGTTAAAAAACGTAAAGCCAAGAGTAAAGGTTAGTACACCTATATAATTTGAAATTTCAAAATCACCGCTAGATAGTTTACCGACAATTTCAGACGTACCATAAGGAATCGCAATATTAAAAATAGCCACCCAGATCGGAATACAAATAAGCATCAAAAAAGTACGGAGCTTTTGAGTCATCAATGCTTTCCAAAAATAGTACAGCGTTCTCTTATAGTTTATCTTTTTATTCATGGTATAATTATAGCATGGAAGAAATTATTAGCTTATGCAAACGCCGTGGTTTTATTTTCCCTGGCTCTGATGTTTACGGTGGCTTCGCCGGTACTTGGGACTTTGGCCCACTTGGTGTTGCCCTCAAGAAAAAACTAATGGACGAGTGGTGGAACTACTTCGTCGAATCCCGCGATGACATTTACGGTGTCGATGCTGCTATCCTTATGAACCCAAAAACATGGGTTGCCTCTGGCCACACCGCAACTTTTGCCGATCCGCTCGTAGAATGTAAAGATTGTAAGTCTCGTTTTCGTGCAGACAAAATTGCAGACGGTATCACCGAGTCTGTTACTACCGAAGAATTCCTAGCCACACATACCAAATGTCCAGTTTGTGGTAAAGAAAACTGGGGTCCAATTCGCAAATTTAATATGATGTTTACCACTCATGTTGGTGCAGTTCTTCCAGACGACGACGCAGAAATCGCCGAGAAAAACATTGCATATCTTCGCCCAGAAACCGCCCAAGGTATTTTCACAAACTACAAAAACATTGTAGATACTATTTACCCAACTATCCCATTTGGGCTCGCTCAGCAAGGTAAAGCATTCCGTAACGAAATTAGCCCACGCGACTTCATCCTTCGCGACCGCGAATGTTCACAAATGGAAATCGAATACTTCGTGCACCCAAACACTTGGGAAGAAAATTTCGAAAGCCTACGTGCGGCACAGCACGACTTCCTTGAAAACGTTATTGGACTTCCTGCCGACCGCATTCATGAGCTCGAAGTTCCGGCCGAAGACCGCGCACATTATTCCAAACGCACTATCGACTTTATGTTTGATTATCCAAACGGCGAAGAAGAACTTATGGGTCTTGCATATCGTACTGATTTCGATCTTTCAAACATAGCTCGCGAATCCGGCAAGTCTATGGACTATCGTGACAAAGTTACAAACGAAGTATTTGTTCCACACGTAATCGAACCATCAATTGGTGTAGAACGCTTAGTTCTCGCAGTCTTGTCTACCGCCTACACGGAAGACGAAGTAAACGGCGAGAAGCGCGTAGTTTTGAAACTCCCAGAAAATCTTGCACCATTTAGATTCTGTGTTTCCCCACTTCTAAAGAACAAGCCAGAACTCGTAGCAAAAGCAAAAGAAGTCTACGACATGCTTCGCAAAAAATACACCAACGTTACCTGGGATGATTCCGGCAACATTGGTAAACGCTATCGCAAACAAGACGAAATTGGTACTCCAAAGTGCGTCGTTGTAGATTTTGACACACTAGAAGACAACACAGTCACAGTTCGCGATCGCGATACTACTGAACAAATTCGCATTTCGATAGATCAATTGTAAATAACAAAAATACCCACTCTCGGAGCGCGTCCGGCTGGCCCGTAGGCCCTACGGGCCTTCCGCGGCCCAAGGGGCGGTCTGCCACGGGCAGCCGGCGCTCGTCCTCGCCTTGCCAGGCTCCGGATCTCCTCGAGGGGGTATTTTTTATTATTTACCAGCGATTTCTCTAAATGCTTCTTTTGCGTCAGCAGCAAAGCCCTTCAAACTGTCTTTTTCTTTTTCTGCTGGATGAGCATCTCCATAGCGTACG